>Ga0315913_1004855_pt1 | contig 16278 bp, 7 predicted proteins | sample MpolsnodulesMG_FD_207736 | JGI IMG/M metagenome (GOLD analysis project Ga0315913, IMG submission 207736) | Medicago polymorpha root nodule microbial communities from Los Angeles, California, United States - small nodules | ecosystem: Host-associated > Plants > Roots > Nodule | place: USA... | reverse complement strand
TTTTTACTATGTCTTGCTAACCCGTGTCCCACTTCAAAGATTCCTTAAATAGAAATTTTATTTTGAAAATATATGTTTTGGTTGTTTAACCAATGCTCATGGAGTATTAGTTAACATTTTCTTTTTTATTATTTGGACACATGTCCAAAATTGCATGCACCAGAATAACATAATTTTTTTTAATATATCTAATTCTAGCTACTTAATTACTGTTTTGGATGAACCTATTTCAGGTTGGCCTAGTGGTAGACTTGAGATCTTAGAGTTTGTTCCTCTCAAAGTTTCAGGTTCCATTCCCTCTGATGTTAATTTTGGTGGGCTAAGTCTATATAGAGCTATGCTCTGGCTTTAAACGGAGTTCCAACAAGTGGACAATGAAATTGGTCCATTCAGATTAGTCGGTTCTTAGATCAGATACCGAGTTTTAAAAAAAAAATTACTGATTTGGGTGCCCAATTATCTCTTTTAAGAGAATCGCACACCAAAGAAAGAGTTTATAGTTTGTCTGGCAAACACAATAAACTAACATAGTTAATAGCTTATAAATTTATTAACTAAACAATATATGTTTGATAGATAACGATCATTTTCTCACAAGCTATGTCGATCTCTCACACACACATAATATGACAAAGACATATCGATCACTATGCACAAAATATATAACAATCATTTTCTCTTGAGCATAATAATAATAATATGATAAATGATAACTTGACATAAAATATAGGCTTAAATAGGTCTTTCATCCCTGCAAATATAGGCCATTTGAATTTTCGTCCTTGAAGTTACCAATCCCTCCATTTTGCCATTGCAAATATTGATCATTTGAAAAATGGTCCTAATTACATCTGATTAGTAACTTCAGGGACGAAAATTCAAATGACCTATATTTGCAGGGACGAAAAACCTATTTAAGCCAACCACCTCGCCCAATCATCACTTGCCACATGGGCACCATGTCGCTATTGACAGCCCAGCTCAACAAAAAAACTAATTAGGACCAAAAGTCAAATGATTAAATTTTGTAGTGGCAGATTGGAAGGATTAGTAACTTCAGGGACAAAAATTCAAATGGCCAATATTTGCAAGGACGAAAGACCTATTTAAGCGTAAAATATATAACACATACATGACACTGCATGTTATTTCACTTTACACAATACATCTATTTTTTTATTCTATTTCCTTTTCTTCTTTCTCCTTCAACTACATACCTCTCTCCCACCATGTCCTCTCTCTCACAACCCTCAGTTCATCCGACACCTGCCTCCCTCCGTCGGCCACTGCCGTCGAAGACATGTCGGTTCCCTGCACAACATCTCCCGCGTGTCCCGTCAATCACCACCTCCTTGTCATCTCTCCTTGTTGTAACCGCCATGCCCCAACTGCAACAACACCATCACAATCGCCAACGTTCGCCATGAATTAGGACGTGTCTGGTGGCTGGATCCCGGTCGTCTTAGATTAGGTTGTTTTTTATCGTCCAAATTTGATTGTTACTTTGCTTTGGTCGTCTCATATCCAAAGTCTCTACTCCGATTCTATTTTCATGTCGGTCTGTGATATGAATTTAATCTTGCAGATATGTTTTTGTCACTGTTGTGTGGAGGAGGAAGAGGTGAAGGGAAGGTGGTGTTGGAGAGAAGAGGAGCAGTTAGAGAGAGAATGGGGAAATTACAATGAAAGGAGGAGAGAAAATGACAAAATAGCACTTCTAATTAAAGATGAAATGACACAATTACCCATGGTGATTGTATTGTGTTAAAAAAATGCGATCAATTATCATTTCTGTAATAATAGACATACATTAGTTGGACATAATAGATTGAACATAAAAGAGTCACAATTATGATATAAATCGAAAACAACCTGTTTTTATTTTTAGTAACTAAAATCAAAATTTGCTATATTTTTAGGGATAAATGAAACACCTTTCATTATTTAATGTTAAGGTTGTACTAACTTGTGCTCCATGGACACGTGTTAAAGATTTCTAAAAGAGAAATTTTGTATTGATAAAAACTATTTTTTTTGAATTTTAAAATAACGAATGTGCTGTTTTGTATTGATAAAAGACATGTATCCTTATTTCATTACAAAAAAAGAAGACATGTATCCTTATTTCTCAAGGTACATATTAGCATTTTACTTTATGTCAATATCTTATTTCATTCAATAAGAGAGTCTTAACAATTATAAATCGAGTTGAACTTAGAAGAAAGAAAATAATCAATGATCTTTGAACCCTTAGAAAAATATCTACACTCATTAACACTTTATTTTATCTCAAAGTTTATTCCTATCATATCTCGAAATATAATTACACTCATTTTTTTAAGGAATACACTCATATGGATGCACACCAAACATTTTTCATACTCATTAATTAGTAAAACAATATATAGAACCAGCTGAGTTGTCCTGCACGTATAACTCATTTTATTATGAACAATATATCGTGATTAAGATTTAAAGATACATTAATCAATTGAGATACTAGTAACTGATGGGTTTAATATTAAGCCCACGCTCGGTTCTCCGGGAATCTCTCTATCCCTCGAGTGGAACTGGCTTGGACTTTATTGTGTAGCGTTGTTTAAGGTACTCTTCCCATTATATTGATTTAACAAATGTTTCTGAAAAACAAATACTCTACACTAAAATACAAGTGAAATAGGGTCAACTCATATGAAATTCATTTCAGCAAATATTGCCATTAACTCTAAGAACCGATATCGAGAATATAAAGCTAAAATGTTTTTATATATATTTATTGCAAAAAGTATAATAAATACCTTTTAAAAGAAAAACATGTTGTTTTTGGATTTTCAAACTGTTGTATTTGAATTTCTAAATTCTATTATCCACCAAAGTTGTTACTAGGTTGAGTCACGATCATGTCGCTCTCTTTAAGACGTTTCGTGGCACTGTCCAAAATTGTTTAAGACGTTTCATGGCACTGCCCAAAATTGTGCAAAACAGACTATCAACCACGCCGCCTCCAGGATAAAACAAGCCCAGCTATAACTGTGCGGTTAACTACTGCACTGTAGAAAACCGTTCGAGATATACACCCTCAAATATGGTACTAAGATCACTTTTTAATACTGAAACCACATTAATATGGTATTTAATAATGAAACCACATTAATATGGTATTGTTACCACTCTGTTATGGTGCTGAGACCACTCAAATATGATGTTACCACCATTCTAACTTTAATTTCTCCAAAGTATCAATATGACACCACGACCACTCAAATATGGTGATATCACCATTTCCACTTTTTAATTTCTCCTCAGTTAAAATATTGAAAGAATATTTATATACCTTTAAGATCATTATTAATTCTGACGGGTCATTATTATTCCAAAAAAGGGACTATGATCTTAATAGTACTCTTTATTCAGAAGGGACTTATATTATCGAAGGGACTATGTTTTTAAGACACTATGGTCTTAAAAACACTCTTAATTCCGAAGGGACAGAAAAAAGGAGATGAAGAGAAGAAAGACTCATCAACACAAGTCAAGAAAGGGAGAAGAGAGAAAGAGTTCCCGACAACTCAATGAAACTCTTTGGTGTGATTTTTGAACTGAGTGGAGTCCTCTTATATATAGATTTTGTAACTATTTTAGCAAAAATTGCGACAGCAGTTACTGAGTGGATAAGATTAAAATGGAGTTTATCCATTAATCAGTTCAACAACACATGTGGATTGGATCAAAAGAAACAAATCCACAAAAGTGGAGGAAACAAACTATTGGATTTGAAGGAAGGAAGTATAAGAAATTCAATTAAATTCTTATTCTTATCACAACCACCATAAGCTAAATTTATGGGAAGTGATATTCTCGAATAAAAATAATAATTACTATTATTTTTATCTTTATCAAGTATTTAAAATTAAATACCGTTGTTTAAACACTACTAATGTTCTATTTTATAATATCGTTCTATTTTATGTGGGACCCCACACTCTATTTTTTCAATTCACACAACATTAGATCAAAATATAATTACTTGGTGTTTAATCTTCCAATTTATTTTCCAACATCACACTAATATTCCAACAAAACTAGATATATACATTTTAACAAAAGATACTAGCCACGGATTCAAAATTTATTTATTTTTTCTTTCAAATATGATATTTTAAGTTAAAGTTGTTAGTGTACTATTAAATATTATTACTATATATTATATTTCTGAATACATAACTTTCCTTATTGATTCCTTAGCCAGTGTGGATACTGATTAGTGATTAGCATGATTCAAAAAACTTTTCATATTGTTATTCTTAGCAGTCCAATGTTCTGTTCGCCCATTAGTTTAATTTTTTTAAAACTTCGATTGATGAGAGACATTAAAATTATTGTATTGGCTTGCTCGTGCTCTTGTTGATTATGATCAATATAAAATTTGATTTATAATGTTTAAAATGACTTGGGTTTCTTGTTTTGTGGAAATCCCCTCCTGTACACGTGAAGTGGTGCAAACCAAGGTCGACTATAGGGAAGGAAGACAAATACTAGTAGTACTTAATTAAATTAATTAAATGAAATAAATGTAGGGGAAGTTTAGAAGCAACTAAAGAACCTAAGGTGTGTGATAGATCGGAATGCATGGCGGCACACATGCTGATAATATCATAAATGGAATGACAAAGACACAGCTTTGCTTCAATAAGTTTTAATTCTTACTATATGGAATAGACATATATTGAATAGGACTTGGCTTGCTGCTGTAACCAGCTCAATCCTTGTTAACTTCACTCTACCGACAAATATAATTTACTAACTTTGAATCATCATTCACAACTCATTTGCATCATAAAAATCATTCACAAGTCATTCACACCCGCCACCTTGTTAGTTCATGTCTCATGTCGATACTATATGACGATGTGAAGGCTAAAAAACACCATAAAATGACAAATTTAACTCCAATTATTTTCGACAGTTAACTGCCGCCGGTTAAAATTCATCGGCAGTTAACTGCCGATGAGGTTATTTTGGTATTTTAGCGGTGTTTTCGAGCATCCTTTGATGTGGAAACATCATTATTCATAGGATTAACATTTAAAATGATTGGACTGACCTCTTTAATCCGATTTTTTGGGTGAGTTCCATTCAAGGACGGATCGAGGATTTATTGATTGGAGAAACTTAGAATTCGTCAAACAAATGTATATGGATAAAATATTTTAGAGAATATTCATACGTGATTATATGTTTCAAACGTTAATTACATCAATAATTTGTTAAAGTGCAAAGCGAATATTTTGTATGTTACATAAATTATTTTTAATTGACTTATTTACAATTATTTTTTCAAGTTATGCTTGTTAAACGTGATAGCAAAAATTATTATTAATAATAGTGACATTAATAATTATTTTATAAATTGTTTCAGATGGAATTTAAACATATCATTTGAGATAAAGTCAAACTCTTATCACTAAGTTGACACATTTTTAACTTCATACACTAATAAGTTCTTTAACCCCTAGAACTTTGTATGCTTTTGAAGAGATATTAGCAATAATTAATAAGAGTTAAATATTAGAATGTTCACAACTTTTTAAGTTTATTCCTTCCGTAAATTTTATTTTATTTTATTTTAGTCCTTTTTATGCTTTATAGGAACTATTAACACTTTTTTTTCCCTAATAATATCAACAATCATTTTATCTAAAAAGAATTCAATATACGAACTAAAGTTAAATGAAATGTACATATCTAATAAAGAATTAAATATACGGACTAAAGTTAAATAAAATGCATGTACAGTCTAAACTTTAAAAATTGTAATTTTATAAGGATTACAAATATATTTCATGTTTTTTTTAAGGACAAATATATTTAGTGTTATTAATAAAAAAGAATAAATGACCAGCAAAATTATTTGTTACACAAGTAGAACTAATGTCACAACTACTACTACAACTACCATTGTAACTTGGAAGGAAGAAATTCAGTTTAAAGCTTGTTGCAGGGAATCATGTTTGGTTATTACATTTACACTCCTCTCCCTTTTCGCCGTGCTAGCAATCTGGTTTGAGCTAGACTCTTATTGCGCTATAGTTAAGGAAAGCTCGCGAACATCTCCACGCACCTGCAGGTTTCAAAGAGAGATTGGTTGGCCGCCTTCTGTTTATTCTTACCATATACTATCAGACACCATTGCTTAAGTTGGGGTTGGAATGTCTATCGGAGAGGATCTCCATTACTCTAGTCTAGTTGGAGAGGATTTTAAAAAAATATTGATTTCGATAATTCGATGTGATGTGGAAAAAATTATCTTCTTTTATAGGGACTATTAACACTTTTGTAAAACAAATTCAAGATAAAGACTGTAGTTATAAAAGTTATGTACGGTCTAATTATTTTAAGAGAAATGTTAGCAACATACATTTTAACACTCACTTTCCAACACACTCTTTTTGATGTGAATTTTAACCAATTGTGTTGAAAAATATGTGTTAAAATGTGTGTTGCTAACATTTCTTTTATTTTAATATTGTAGATGTGTGTGGCCCAAACACAAAATTGATGCTTATTAATTTGATCTACTAAACTCACATTAAGCACTTCACGTCAAACAAAATAAGAAAATCAATAATCATCTTTCAATGTTTCTCTCAATTGAAGGTACTTATGTGCAACTTTGTACTCATTAGAGACGGTCTAACTTTATACTCACATTAACTGCATTTTGTTTCTCTTGTCAAAAAACAACTGCATTTTGTTTCTTCTTTTTTATGGACTAAAATTTTTAAGCAATTTTTTCGAACAAAATAATATTTTAGCAGGAATGATAAATATATGTGTAACATCTTGCTCGAAATTATATTCATGATATATATTAATCTCTGTGCACTTACAATGTAACATTTTTTTACACTTATATTTAATCAAATCACGTTATGATGTCACTTTTCTTTTATGTAATTTGTTCCTAAAAATCTCCACATGTATTTACATGATGAGATTTAATTAGATATACATGTGAAAAGGTTTTTGTACTGTCAGTTTAGAAATGAAATCGTTCATGATAATAGTATTCTCAAAAATATTTACTAAAAATAAGTGCCAAGGTTGGAACATACAGGCCCTTTCGGTACTTAATTTTGCATTTTTAATCAAAAGGACAACAGTATTTTTTAGATAGTAATATTTTTTTGTCGGTTTTTTATTTTTCAAAATAATCAACGTAATTTCTCGTGGGCATGAAATCAAACAGTAGCTGCAGCTAACTTTTGTTGACATTCAAAACAGAGAAGATATAGAAGAATAAAAGGAGCTTTATTTCAAGGCTATAAGGTGCAGAAGATCATTGACTACTGGATTGTATGGACTATGGAGTCCCACTTGTGAGAATCTTTACAAAAATTAGGTAGTAATTGACTGATTAATATAATCATTTAATTAGTAATAATTCTAAAAAGATGAGAAGGATTATCATAATTTTAATTTCCTTATCCATTTTTTTACTTTATTGTCTTACCATTGGTCCTAAATATCGGCATAAGATGAGAGATGCTCTTCTATAAACTTTTTTTTTAAGCTTTTATCTATTTTCATAATGAGATGAGATAGAGTTTGATACCAATTTTTTTTTGGTTGGGTCAAATACCGCTAAAGTTGTTTTTTCCCCTAAAGAGCTACACCTACATGTCCAGACAAAACAAAAAATTACAAGAGTATATTAAAATACCATTATCTAGTATACAATATACATATATTTGTATGATCAATGAAATATTATCTCGTGTGTGAAGCAAAAGTATGTGCATATTTTGTTATGGGGGAACTACTCCACATTGGTAAGGACTGTTTTAACTTTTCACTTTTCAAGTACACCTATGTTCAATTAGTGTTTCTCCAATTTAAAATTATTCGTTTGATTTTTCAGCATATCTGGAGAATTCATTTTCCTTGTATTTCATACTTAATCAAGTACTCGCTGTGTTCAAGTACTTAGTGAATTTCAGTTGAAGATAAATTGTTTAGGAGAATTTTAGTTTAAATTCCGATTAAAATAATCATTGATCAGACTTTATTTACCACTCAATCAAACTTTGGATCACCAAAATCTTTTTCCTCTCAATAAGGAAAGAAAAAAATGGCTTATACTTACGACTATGGAGAAAGGTGGTCAAAATTAAAAAGAATTCAGAACAACAAATCTTCTCTAACACGCATTGAACAAAAAGATATTTGTTGAAACACGAACACAAACACGGACAACGGATGCGACACTGTTACTGACATGTCGACACCTCGATAAAATTTTGAAAAAATCATATAATTCAATGTAAACATAAATGTCTGTGTTGTGTCAGTGTCAGATACAACACGTGTTGGACATCGAGACATGTCTCTAATCAGAAGTGTCGGTGGAATGCAAAAAAAACATGCAAATATTATTTTATTTTTTTGAAAGAAAAAAACATGCAAAGACTTCTTCCACGTAAAATGAGAAATCATAGAAGGTAATACAAAAGGATTCTAAGTATGCATGTTTAAGTAGAATAAGATAAATCTATTAAGCTATTATTTATCTTGTTGAACTTTTGAGTTAATTGGCACAATAATGAATATGAATATATGTCCGTAAGAGGAACCATATATATGCTTTGTCACTCTTTAGGCTAGGATTAGGAGTTTCCTTCAATTTTCATAATCGAGAGACCCCTGCTCTTATATTTCCGTGATTAATTTCATTCTAGTCGTGTTTTTCATGCATGAAGCATCATAAGTGAGATATTTTGTACACATATGCCATTCTTCTAAGAAGTGTTCAAGGCTCAACAAATCACAATGCGATTTATTTATTTTACTTCTATATAGTTAAGACCATGTGCAAAAGCTAAACTATGAGTGTGACCTATTTTTGTTCACTATATATAAAGTTGTACCAAGTGATCATACTTTTGGATTTTACACAACGTAGCAGCACAACACACAACAGGAAGTAAACATGACATGACTAATGGCAACAGAAAACCCATGTTATGTTGTCCATAGTTCATACACACACTCTATGACACATCCTAAGAAGAAAATTGTGATTATCTCATATACGAGTACTATAGTATTTTGAATAGTGAAGGCTATTATTATTTAGGTTTAATAGCAGTTTTCGTCCCCTAACTTTCACGAAGTTGTGATTTTGGTCCCATAAGAAAAAATACTACAAAACCACCCCCTAAGTTTTGCAATTGTAGCAGTTTTGGCCCCCAAGACCAATTTTTGGTAAAATAAAATAAAATAACACATGACGCCTCACTTAGGGTACCACATCAACGTAGACCGAGTCAAAATTGGTCTTGGGGGCCAAAACTGTCACAAATGCAAAACTTAAGGGGCAGTTTTGTAGTTTTTTTCTTAGGGGACTAAAATCGAAACTTTGAAAAAGTTAGGAGGCCAAAACTGCTATTAAGCCTATTATTTATTAGTTTAATTTCTTTGAATTTTTGTCATTTTCAGCCACAATTAGAAACACACCGTACGTAGTTGGGGGTGGTGAGTCATTGACATGGAGTAGTCACTTTAACTAACTAGGAAGTCACCATTCAGTTAATTTTCATCCTTAAAAGTAACATCACGCCACAACAAACCCATGTTATGTGGACAGTCTTTTCTAAAAGGGTAAATACCTTTATCCTAGTTTTTCTACTACGTGACAAATTCTGATTCAGCACGCTTATTGAAAGGTCAATCCTTTGCATTTTGTTTCATATACATGATGAACCAACCATATATAGCATGAACTGATCGCACTTACACAGATTTGTATCCTAGTGTTACTTAGTTTCATTAAGATGTCTATGGTGAAAAACGTAATTATTTTACTTCCAACAGATTCACATTTAACGTACATATTTCTTTGGTAAAGAACGTACTCTTATCCATGCAACTCATAGTGGGATTTATGGTGGGAACATGGTTAATACATCCATGCAACTCATAGTTAAGAATTAAATGGCTCGGATATAGGGATAGTAATGGAGAGGGACAGAGACAAGTTTTACCTTCCATATCCCCATCTCAAACTTTCATATACTTACCTGTTACCCTATTCATATCTAACGCAAATGAGAAATTAAATCTCATCCATGTCCCCTACAGGTTCAGGTATCGCTATCTCATCCTCATCCCCGCAATGAATCATTTTTTTAATAAAAAAAAGTTTTATTTTTCCAGCTCTGAAGGAAATGTTGTAATGCATTATCCAACAATATGATCACTTTAACATTTCATTGACCGAAGACATGGATAGGATGAAGATCAAATGCTATGGTGAAGGAGAAGAGAAAGAACTCGAGTGAGTGTCGTCTAAGAGATACACTTTGACTGCGTGAGAAAAATAGTTAATGATTTGGGTTTATATTTTTATTTAAAAGGAAGGAGCAATAAAGTGGTAATAAAGTAGTTTTCTACAACGGAAACAAGTTTGAGTATGAGTTTGGGATGAGTACTTATATCTCCGTTACCCATCCCGTACCCGTATTTTGAAATCGAAAAAAACTCATCAAACCAAGGTTAGTTCATATGGATAACCATGAATACGAGTTTACTGCAATGACTACTTGGATCTCCTTTAGACAACAAATTTTACCATATTTATAACACAATTAGAATATCAGGCATCGAAGAAATAAGTATTTTTTTTAGGACAATACCAAAGACTTAAAATATGCTAAATAATTTAATCTTCAATTTTTTAGTATTTATAACTGCTTCTATTTTATTTTTTTATACTTAATCGTCTTTATTCCCAAGCTACAATAATATGATATGATATGCAGTTTTGACAATATAGTTACCATTGTTTCTACCACTATAGATATGAAAGTATTGGACATGATAGCCAATAAAGAGAAATTTGGAAGATTTAGTTAGCTAAAATACTACAAGAAAACGCATGTAATTACTAGACCTGTAGTAACTCTGCCACTTGTTTTTTCCACCTCCTATAAGTATCAATTTCCCCCTTCATTTCTTCACTTTTATCTTTTTTTGGTTACATTTCTTCATTTTTATCTTCTCTATAGACTTTTTCTCTACTTTTATCCACCATACTCTTATCTCTTGCTATTTTATTTACTACACTCTTATTCTATTCTTGTTGAGTTTTTTAAAAAAAATCCATACATGTTTTCATATATATTTGTTAATCTATATGAATAATTTAAATATTATAGTTTGAATGACATATTATTTGTTTGAATGATGAATTTAAATACTTCATCTGTCTCACAATAACTGTCTCTTTATCATTTTTTCTTTTTCTCAAAATAATTGTCACTTTAGAATACCAATGCAGCATTTATTACTTTTTTCCATTATTATACCTTTATTTATTGAATTTCATCTAACTTAACTAATCAACTAACTACAATTAATAAGGGTATTTTAGTAAATGCTATTAATTTTACCATTGAAATCAACACAATTAATCATTTCCTTAATAATCGTGCACATACCTTAAACGACTATAATTTAGAGACGGGGAGTATTATGGATTATTATTCTTTTATATACTTTTTAATAATTGTTCTATAAAACATACTATTGTTTAAATTTGTTTCATTTTTTAAAATTAAGCTTTTGTTGACGGCCTAGGTCCTTGGTAAAGGCTATTTTTAAAAAGGAGAATGCTAATGAGTGTCTTTGGGGCGAGTACTAAAATAAGTAACTTTACTATAAAAAGTTGCGTAATCATTGCTAAGACAATATTAAAAGCTTGCATTTCTAAGACATAATTTCTACTAATGGATTCCTTAACCATTACCTTTAGGATACTAGTTAACAAAACTCTTTTAAAAAATGGTTTGGTTGCCAATGATTAATGGCAGATAAAGCTGTCAGTAACGTTTCTAACCGTGTCATTACTAGCGTAATCCTCGTCATCAGTAGCGGGTCAATAAGATTGCATTACTAGTAGACATGGCAACAAATCCCATACTCGCGGGTAACCGTCCGAATCAAACCTATTTTGACGGGTTTTCCCTACTTTGACTGGATTTGGGGACATTTTTTGTTTTTCTTGATTTCAAAACACGTGTACGAGACAGATAACAGAGATACATGTACCCACCCTGAACCCATACACAAACCCATCCTTAATGTAGAAAATCAATTTATTACCCCTTTTATATAAATAGAATGAAACCCTAAATCATATCACTCGCATTGTTAGAGTCTCAGTCTTTCAGATGACCCTCACTTATCATAGTTCACTTTTATCTCCTTCCATGTCTCACACTCTCGGTCTCTCTCTAATCCATCACCATAACCATGGATCACCATCATCACTATCCTGGATAATGCATTACAACATTGCGCTTGGGGGCTGAAAAATACTTTTATTTTTATTAAAAATAATTATCCACTGCGGGGATGGGGATGAGGCGGGTATACCCGAATCCGTCGAGGACAAGAATATGATTCGACTTCTCATCCCCGTTGGGTATGGGTAGGGTAACATGTAAGTATATGGTCGTAGAGTATGGGGACGTGGAAGGTAAAACCCGTCTCCACCCCACCCCATTGCCATGCCTAATCACTAGCTGCTTTTTTTTATTAGAGGAATTTGATCGCTAGTAGATGTTGTTTTTCTTTTAATGAAACTCGTTGAATAAACTCTTTGTTCCAAGAGAAGCGTTCTTCATTGAGAATATCATCACCATAGTACTAGTGCATATAGGAGAATTTAGGACTCTAATCCCCTATACATACATTTGAGCATGGCTGAAATAACCAATCCACATGACATTCTTTTTTCTTCTATCTAAAACAAGGACTCATGTCCTTATGTTGTACAAACAACACAAATGAAATTTTAATGACATTAATTAAAAATATATATGGTTTGACTTATTCTTAAATTGCTTTTGATTGGCATATGAGAATTGAATTGAATTAAATGTAAAAATAATCAATGCGAAAATACATCAAGATTTGTCAATAACTATACAAATTGATTTATCCAGAAGTCCTATCTCAACTGGAAAAATGCCGAAATTGTTAGGTCGGATGCCATGACTGGGGTTCGAACTCTGGTACCGCCACTTGTGTGTGAGTTTATAATGTCTTTGCCATTTCGTTTATCTAAAAAAAATAAAGCTACACAAATTGATTTTTATATATAAAAAAAGTAATTACATATTGCTAAACTATTGAGAGTGAAAATATATGACAAAATCCATAAAAAAAATTGAGGAGATAAGGAGATTTAAAATTTCAATTCAATAATATTTAAAAAATAAAAAAGGGAATGAGAATGATTAGATAACTCCAAATGACAAAAACCAAGATAAGATTTATGATGGACAAATCAATATAATAACAGATAATTCATATCCGTCATCTTTGTAAAAAAAATCATGTTGATCATCAAAACAAAGAAAATGAGATTGATTTTATATACTATTAAAGATATATAGTTCTATTCCTCAAAAACAGATAGAAAGTTCTAAGAAATTTTAAAAACATTATGTTGTGCATTTGTTTAAAATAATTGCTTTTACGTTATTATCATGTTGAATTAATAATTTAATTTAAATCTTAAAAAGAAAAAAGTAAAAATAGATTGTTATTTAAATATTATTAAATTATAATCTTCTTTTACTAAAATATTTTTAATGATTTTATTAAAAAAATAAATAATAATGAAAAACGTTGAATATCAATTTCTTACACTATTTATTTAAAATAAAAATAAGTTAGGATATGTACATTTAATCTACGAATAATTCTAAGATGAGCTACTCCGCTTAATAATCAACTATAAACAATGAATTTCGTTGATAAATATTAAAATAAATACGCGGAAACAATTTGACATGGATATAAATGAAATACACAACAAATATTTATTAGTTGTTTTTTAAGGAATAAATATTTATTAGTGAAGAGTAAAAAAAATACGAGACAAGTATTTATCACGAATAAATATTAAAAAAAAATCACGTGACATATATTTATCACGGGTACATAAGAAATAAATAAAAAATACGCGGAAACAATTTGACATATAAATGAAATACACAACAAATATTTATTAGTTGTTTTTAAGGAATAAATATTTATTACTGAAGAGTAAAAAAATACGAGACAAATATTTATCACGAATAAATATTTTTAAAAAAATCACGTGACATATATTTATCACAGGTACATAAAATAATACGGGAAACATTTTGTCATTGATGCATAAAATGGGACAAAAATTTGTCAGTGATAAATATTAAAAAAAAATACAGAACAAATATTTATCATTGAAAAGTATTTTAAAAAATAAGGCAAATATTAATAACTGATACATAAAAATCATGGGAAAATAGCAGTAAGTGATACATTGAAGGACAAATACTAAAAAACACATAGAAATCACTCATAAATATTTTAAAAAAAACACGAAATAAATACTTATCAGTGGAAAATATTTAAAAAAACAAGACAAATATTAATAATTGATCCATAATAATCACGGGAAAATAGTTGTAACTGATACATAGAAAACACGGGACAAATATTCATCACTAATATATATATGAGTTAGATATTTGTCACTAATTGCCCCTCAATTTTTTTTGTCACTAATTAATATTCAAAAATTCAAAGGATAAAAATTTGTCATTGGTACATTAAAAAAAATTAGAATTTAGATTATATTTTTTTTGTTATATTGTTGGTGTAATTGAAATAAAATAATCATTGTTAGTTTGATTTGTTATAATTTTCAAGCAAAAAGCATTTATATTTTTTACTTTTAATCAAAATCAAAACACTGTTCATAATTTTTAATTTTTAAACGTTAGCGCAATAAAAAGAGAAAAAATGAGTGTGTGAGTGTCCGTCTTTTCGCTAATTACCATAATGATTTTGTGTCTAGCAGAAGTCATTCTAAGTAATAAAAATTAAAAAAAAAATTGTTGGCATTAAACTAGTCATGGCTAATGCCTATGATCGTCTTGAGTTATATTTTCTTGAAAAGAAAATCTTTTTATAGATGCCTTTCTCCATTCTATTTAATGGTAATCCTTCCCGATTCTTACAACCTAAGACTAAGAGGTCTTAGAGACCTCTCATCCCCGTCTCTGTCCATAAGTTGCACTGCATTTTTTTCGAGATTACTCTCAGAAGTTCAAAATAAGTATATTAACCCGTTTGTTTCAAAAAAAGATTCTAAAAAAAATTACTTTTTTCATTTTTCATTTTTAAGTGTATGTTTAGGTCTAAAATGAAAAGCAATTGGGATTAGTTTTTTTCAAATACAATGAGGTAACACATGAACTAGTTAAAAACCATTTTTTTTTATAAAAAAAAAAAATCACTTTTTTAGGTAGTAAACAAAAACATTTAGCTTCAGTTTTTTTATAAAATATCCAAAAAAAGAAATCTAACTTTTCAGAACACAAAATCTATTTTTTTTTAAGTTAAAACGAACACACCCATTATCTATATGATTGGTACTAAATGTAGATATATTATTTAATTTAAATAAATAAATTTTCTATATATTAATTTAAAAAATAATAAATACAATCATTAAACCAATTTTTTTTACAAAATATTTGTTCATATATTTTATATTTTTTGATAAAATATATTTAAGTTAAATAATACTAGAGTTAGTTGTAAAAAATGATAAAATATAGCGTATAAGTAAGGTAAAAGAAAAAATACATTAAATCTGAACGGAAACACCGTAAAGAAAAATCCAAAATTTGGTAACTCATGACCATAAGCATTTTTTGGGGGCCAATTTGGTTCATTAAGTTTTTTGATTAAAGAAAAATAATAGGTTGTAATAATCAAAATATAAAATTTATTGGAGAATTGATTCTAGTTAATCCAAAAGTTAAGAATTGTAGCTTCAACCAAAATTGTTTTTGGAGGATAGAAGCAATTTTGAAAAGCCAAATCAAACATTATTGAAAACTCAATTTTCACTTTTGAGATGTTGTAGAACCACTTCTTGCTGGAAAAAAAAAACCAAAATAAACGGACACTAAATTGATTAAAGGGGGATCCAAAAATTTCTCACCTTTTTTATTGATGACAATATTATTTCTTGTTGGGGCACACAAAATGAAACGAAGGAGCTCAAACATTTGATGAAGGTTTATTAAAAGGCATCCAAACGTATCGATAACTATAAGGAAAATTCTATGGTGAAGTCGTGAAAATGACTTTTCTGATGAAGTTAACACTATAACATCAAAAGTGTAGTGAGTAACACCCCACTGTTTGTACAGT
>Ga0315913_1004851_pt1 | contig 16291 bp, 13 predicted proteins | sample MpolsnodulesMG_FD_207736 | JGI IMG/M metagenome (GOLD analysis project Ga0315913, IMG submission 207736) | Medicago polymorpha root nodule microbial communities from Los Angeles, California, United States - small nodules | ecosystem: Host-associated > Plants > Roots > Nodule | place: USA... | reverse complement strand
GTGCAATTAAACACAAGAAGGTCCATCTAACCAGGACGGGGGGGATGGGGTGCAAAATCGCTCAAAAAAAAAGAGGGGGTGCAAAATCGCACAATTAGCAAAAGATAGGGGGAAAGTGCAATTAGCCTTTTGAGTTTTTGAGAGTTTACAATTTCCACCTGACCCAAATTAAACAAAACACCCCTATAGGATAATATGTAACGAAAATTGTTGTTCTGACATACAAGCATTCCTAATAACACAAGGAATTTACTTAAACGCCCCCAGCGGTAGTTAACTGCCGTTGGGCTAACCGGCAGTAGTTAACTGCCGCTGGACCTAACGGTAGTTAACTGCCGTTGCTTTTTCCCCCCAAAACCAGAAAACCCTACCTTCGATTCACTCATCACCTTACCTCACCATTACCATTCCTAAACAAATCCCCATTTCAAAAATCTTGTCAAAATCTTGGTTCCAAATCATTGTTGATGGATTGCTATGACGTTTCTACGCAAAATATACATCAATTGTGTAACGTTAACGTATTATCGGTTTTGTGCAATGTTATCGAATAATTGATAAACTATCAAATGTTGATGTTTGTAATTGCTGGATGTTGTTTTAGTTAAATTTCATGCGGAATTGTCGTTTGAAATTACAGGTAAAAACAGGCCAAAATGGCTGGATTTCAAAGTGTAGTCTACACTGGTTTATTTTACTAGTGTGAACGGCAGTTAACTGCTGCTGGGGGCAATTTTGTAACTTTCATGTGTCATTAGGAAGCTTTTGAAGTCAGAACAACAATTTTCATATGTAACATTCCTAATGAGTAACGAAGCCACAATCCTGATCTGAAGAAAACAACAACATCCATGCACCACTTGCACAATATAACGAGCCTATATACAGACTCGAAATCAAATTGCAAATAATATAGTGTGTAAGTCGTTGAGCATTGGATCCATATCTTTGATATGACGAAAGAATTCTACCATCAGCACGATAACGAATACATTCACTTGTAATTTACTATGACAACATCCAATTCTCGATCATGTTTAAACATACAGTCCATATTCAATCACGAAGAATTGATGAGGACATTAATATGGTGACCCGAATCTAAAAAAGTTGAAACAACCTCGAACCTATAACGTGGTTAGAACAAATTTGAAAATGATACTGCAATGAAAAGAATTCGAAGCCTACAAAGAACAATCCACCAGGTCTAAATCAAATCATCAAGAAAAACCACCACCACTCACGAATCTTGCAAACCAATGTAGAGCAACGACAAAGGAGGGTTAAATCAGGCTAGAATAGTGGCAGTCACATGAAGGAACCAAATATCGATAGATCACGCCATAAAACAGTCTGAAAGGAACAAAGGCAATCAAATCTTAAAAAATCCCATCATGAAGAAACTCAAACACGGAAGCATCTTCGAGCATCACGAAACAGAAGCATGTTGAACCACCGCAATTGGAGGATCATGTTTGTGAATGACCCTAAGAAAGGGGTTTGGAGATGGTGATATGGAGAACATGTAGAGCGCGTCGCATCACCGACAACGAAGACTACATTCAATGATCAATACACAAATTTGTAAGAGAAGTTGACTAAGAATGAAAGTGATTTGTTCAACATTGTAAACAGTTTAAGGATAAACGACTAACTTGACAAAAAGAAAGAAGATAAGTAACTTGTTCGAAATTTTAAAGAGTTCCGATACACATACCCATACGTGACATACCCCTCTTCTACCACCATTTAGTTAGAAAATTTAATAATAAAAAATTATGCTTATTCCATGTCCAAAATTTTTGAATGTTCTCTCTCTATCTTCTCTGACCACTTTGCCGCCCCCTCCGACTCGTCACTTCCGGAGTCACCCTCTTTGCTATCTCTCTTCCCCTCTAATGTTTTACTTTTCCTCAGTGTGGATTTGATCGTCACCGACATGGATCTAAAGGTCTCTAGTCCGTGGTTATGTATTGAATAGTGCTCGTGTTCCCTTAGGGTGTGACTGGCATCGAAGCATAGACGATGGTGGTAATGGATGGAGAATATAAGGGTTTTTTTGGGTGTTGATTTGCTGGTGCGAGATGAAGATAGGGTAAGGCGGAGGGCAAGGATGAGTGTTGTGGTGATCGAGAGTATGGTCGATGGGTGAAAGTGGCAAGAGAAGGTGGAGGGTGTGGTAGATGGGTGATGACAGTGGTAGGTGAGGTGAAATTACAAAAATGTCCTTAGTGCCGCATGAGGGTGTATAATAGGAGCATGAAAAAAAAGTGTGTTCATGAAAAAATATTCAATTTTAAATTAAGTTAAAAAACCTCTAGTGCGGGTTTGCCAAAACTAAAACATATATAAGAGACACATTTAAGCATCAACAAGTGTTAACATATGTTTAAGAGAGTACATGTTAAAGAATTTGATATAAAAAAATTTGTCTTAAAATTCATGCATTCAACTTTTTTTTAAAGTCAAAATATGAAATGCAATTGAAACTTTAAAGAATTTAAAGTATCAAACCGAAACTCAAAATAAAAATAAGAAATAAAAAATGTAATTTAACTTTGAAAGGAGAGTTGTGTATGTAATGGAGCAAAAAAATTTGTATTTGTAACTCAATCGATCAAAAAAAAAACGATTTTTTTTTAGAGGAGTAAAGTGAAATATAAAATTTACTTAAAACACCAAAAATAAAACGGTAATTAATGAAATTAGAAGCTATAAATTGAATTTGACAGTAGCAGTACCATTATTACTAGTAGTAGAAGTTGAAGAAGGTTAGATTTTGAGGGAAGTTTTGAAAAGTAGTTGGAAGCCAACGGTCTTTCTTTGTTTGTCCTTTCTGCAAATCTAATGTGGGAAGGTGCAGCGCCAATAGAAATTGAGACATTTGCATTTTGCATTGAAAATGGAAATGGAAATGTAGATAACCACCAACCGAACCCACACTGCAAAACTAATCTAATGTTGGAAGGTGTAGTGATGAGTGAGTGACAGTGATCGTTCCTTCATTTTGTATTCTAACAAACAGTCAACTCAACTGGTACTATAACATACTTAACTAACTCACATTCATATTTATCTACTATACTATACTATACTATACTTACGTACTAAACTGTAAACAGCATGGCTGAGGAAGAACTGGATAAACCTTTGCTTGATCCTGGCAATTTCAACCGAGAGGGCATTGATTTGGTAACTAGCTTTGTTCTTGCATTTTTAACTTCATTTTGTAATTTTTGTATTAACATGTTCGTGACTTCAGGAGCGCATACCACTAGAACAAGTTTTCGAACTGTTGAAAACATCACCAAGAGGACTTTCATCTGACGATGCTGAATCCCGACTTCACATATTTGGCCCAAACAAACTCGAAGAGAGGAAAGTAAGACCTCTTCTCCTATGAAGCAAACATATACAGAATTTACTATCCATACCTAGCATTATTATGCAAGTAAAAGTAATTCTAACCATAACTCCATCCTCAACTTTTGTTGTAGGAGAACAAAATATTGAAGTTTCTTAGCTTTATGTGGAATCCTCTTTCATGGGTTATGGAAGCAGCAGCGTTGATGGCAATTGTCCTTGCCAATGGCGGAGTCAGTACAAAACTTCACCTTCAACATTAATTTAATTCCAATTTTGTTCTTGATTCTTATTTGAATAGGTATTTTAATTTCAGGAGGAGGGTCCTGATTGGCAAGACTTTGTAGGGATTATATGCTTACTGGTAATAAACTCAACAATTAGTTTTATAGAAGAAAATAATGCTGGTACTGCTGCAGCAGCACTAATGGCTCGCTTAGCTCCTCGAACAAAGGTGACCTTCCTCCTAAGAGTTTTTAGGGAATAAATGAATTACCTTCTTCCTGAACTTGATTATGGTACCTTCCTTGCATGTACCATTAATGAGTAAATCTAATCATTCAGGTTCTAAGAGATGGTCAGTGGCAAGAAGATGATGCGACTATTTTAGTAGCTGGGGATATAATCAGCATAAAGCTAGGAGATATCATTCCAGCTGATGCTCGCTTGCTTGAAGGAGACCCTCTCAAAATTGACCAGGCAAGTCTTAATTTGTTTGTCGGAAATAAAGAAAAATTGTGTTACAAGTTTCTTCTCATTAATGTTTTCACTACATATTTTTTCATGATATAAACTGTATATAACTGATCAAGAATCAGGACGGAGTTCTTATAATGACTTGGTTTTGATTCATGCAGTCAGCCCTTACTGGAGAGTCCCTACCTGTCACAAAAAAAACCGGTGACGAGGTCTTTTCAGGTTCAACGTGTAAACACGGAGAGATTGAAGCTGTAGTGATAGCAACAGGGGTTCATTCCTTTTTTGGAAAAGCAGCACACTTGGTTGACAGTACCGAAGCTGTTGGACATTTTCAGAAGGTAACTCTCAGAAACTTTCTACATTTTTTAGCATCGTCTCATTCATTCAAAAAATGACCAAGCCAAGATATTTACAAAGGGCGTTGCAATACAATTCCTGGCTTGATTTACTTATGACAAAAACTGGCACAGAGGAGTAAGGAAGATTAAATTATTTATTTTATATGGAAATTCACTTGAATATAAAATTATTTTTGCAAAGTTTTTGATTAATCCCTCAAATAAACTGTGATCTAATTGTTTACTTTTCTGTAGGTTCTTACCTCAATTGGTAACTTCTGCATTTGCTCTATAGCTATAGGGATGATTCTTGAAATAATTTTAATGTTCCCTGTGGAGCACCGATCGTACAGGGATGGAATCAACAACATTCTTGTTCTCCTGATTGGAGGAATTCCCATAGCTATGCCAACAGTATTATCTGTAACACTTGCCATTGGATCCCATCGCCTTTCTCAGCAGGTTTGCAAGTTTTTATCTATTAGCTTAAAGTAGTATAATCCGTATCAAATTCCCTCCCCTTATACTAGTTATGTTTGGCACTAAGATTCAAACAAATGGGATGAAGTTAATTTAAGCTTTTGTCTGCGTTACTCATAACTGTAGTTTAAGTTTGGCAAATTCTGTAATACTCCTAAGGATAATCATATATCCCCAGAATCATTTGGGGAAAGTTATCACATAGAGCATATGGCGACTACAGAATTACAGCAGATGTTTCCACAACTGACTGTGCTTTTTCTTTATTTATTTTATTGACTTCATTCTTAAGGGAGCTATCACAAAAAGAATGACAGCAATTGAAGAAATGGCAGGCATGGATGTCCTATGCAGTGACAAAACGGGTACTCTTACGCTTAATCGCCTGTCTGTTGATCGGAATTGTATAGAGGTAGGTACTTGAAAAGTACATTTGAAAATACACTATCCATGTTGTTAACGAAACATTTACAGCCCATTTGATTTTCGTTTTCATTTTTTGTTCTGTTTTAACTACAAAGTTGTCATTATATTTATTTTGTTAACTGTTTCCAAATTTTAAACAATGAAAACAGTTGTTTTTACATTTTTCTGTTCAAAGCTTTTGAATCAAGAAACAAAATGCAAATAAGGACCTAATGTCTAAATCATCAGCTAGGACAGAAGTCCTCATGAGTCGTTTACATAACTATTGAAACTCCATATTATATCATGTTTGGAGAGTATATGCTGAATTTTGAAGCCATTTAAGCTTCACAGTATTAAATATTGTAACGGCTATTACTTTCTTTTATTTGTTTAAGAAAAATGGTATATGCAGAAGCATCACGGTAGAAAGAGAGATCGTAACTAGGTTGTTTCCGATTTTCTTTTCATTTCACATTTTCTTTGTTTGGTTATCAGACAAAAGTCTCTTAAATTGCCATCTGGAACTGCTCAGGTGAGCATATTACTTAGCCCTACTTTGACATATTCTAGAGGACAAGAAATTATTCCCCGCCCTCAGTAAAGTATTAAAGTAGCACTATAAAAAAAAAAAATTTGAGGTCCAAGTAAGTCATACAATTGAAAAAATAAAATAAAAAATCCACTGTTTGTCATGAACCAACTTTCCCACTAGCTTAAGTTATTAGGTGAAGGCATGTGAATAGTTTAATACCTTTATATCCATATAAGAGTGTTAAACTTTGATAATCTTTCTCTTAGTTTTCTAGATAGCTGAGGACTGATGGGAAATGCTGTCCTTACTTAGAGCTTCACCTGAAGAATTTACTTGTAAAAACAGGTCTTTAACAGCAATATGGACAAAGATATGATTGTTCTACTGGCAGCTAGGGCAGCAAGATTGGAAAATCAGGATGCCATTGATGCTGCCATCGTTAATATGCTAGCTGATCCAAAGGAGGTAGAGTGCAAAGAAACATGCGTTACAAAAGTTTTCCCAAGACTCCTCAACAATATGGAAGCAATGGCATACTAATGAAAGAAAAATGATTTTCCCATTTTTTTCTCTGCAGGCACGTGCAAACATAACTGAAATTCATTTTCTACCATTCAATCCCGTAGGCAAACGTACAGCAATAACATACATCGATTCTGATGGCAACTTTTACAGGGCCAGCAAAGGAGCACCGGAACAGGTATCAAAATTTTATGAAAGATGCTGAATACGCATAGAATATTTTAACTGCTTAACGGTTTCTCATTTACTTCAAATCTAAATCACAGCTTATCTCATAGGAGCCTTTTCCAAAAGAGAAAATTTATTTACAATGAAGAAATTTGAAGTGCCGTTTAATTTTGTATCAGAATTTCATATTTCCTTTATATTCTTCCTGAATATCAGATTCTAAATATGTGCCAAGAGAAAGACATGATTTCCAGAAAAGTGCATACAATCATAGACAAATTTGCTGAAAGGGGATTGCGATCTCTTGCAGTTGCTTTTCAGGTATAGCAGCCAGTTATCCTGCTGTATTTTAGTTTCCTGCTGAAAGGAGAATTTAATGAAGAGATGTCAATTCATGTTTTAACTGATGCAAGTTTTCCAAAATAGAAGACACGATCATAACTTGAGCAATTTTAGAAAGTTAGGGTATGTTTGAATGGAGGATTTTGGAGGGAGATAAAATCTTATTTTTCTTTTCTAAACTAAGGAAGCTATAAAATGTTTCTCAAAATAAATTAAGTGTAATTGAAATGTTATTTAATCATCTATCATGTTATTCTTTCAATTTCTTTAAAACCTTAAATATAGACCAAAAAATAGATTTATCCCTTTAAAACCCTCGATCCAAACATACCTTTAGATAGGAAACGACTCATATGCTTTCACCCTTCATGATATGGTGGCAGAGTCTCTATAACTATGTGGTATAGAGTTTGATCCTTGTTTCCCTCGTACCTCTAAATCGAAGATAATTTTTAACACAAGGGAAATGAACCTGTGTATTGTGACGACTTCAAACTTTGCATGAAGGATTATTTTAAATAATGTGTTTTAATTCAGTAGCTGATGGAACCTTTGGCTTATCACATAAAAATTAGTTTGTATTCTTAGATGGATTATAACCTCTTTCAGGAAGTACCTGAAAAATCAAAGGATAGCCCTGGAGGTCCTTGGACGTTTTGTGGTTTATTGCCTTTGTTTGATCCACCAAGACACGATAGTGCTGAGACCATCCGCAGAGCACTTAACCTTGGTGTTTGTGTTAAGATGATTACAGGTAATGATGATATTCTAATGATAGAATAGAAGACTATAGTTTAGTCATTTGTTACTTTAACAGAGAACTGTGTGCTTCCGCGGATATATTAAGTCATGCCAATGCCATGTTCCAATCTAACTCAAGTTTAAATATTTTCTAATAAGATGGTTAAATATTGCTATGTCAGCTAATTTTGTTATATGCACTAGCACATTTGAAATGGTGAAGTCTTGATGAGGCAGTTTACATGTCAATGCAGGGGATCAGTTGGCTATTGCAAAGGAGACGGGCAGAAGACTTGGCATGGGGACAAATATGTACCCTTCTTCATCTTTGTTGGGTCGCGACAAAGATGAGAATGAAGCTCTCCCTGTAGACGAGCTCATTGAAAAGGCAGATGGCTTTGCTGGTGTATTTCCTGGTATTTGAATTTGATATTTCAGAAATTCTGTGCTTCCTCTCTGATCATATATTTCACTCTCTTCTATCCTATCATTTCCATTATATCAAAATAATAAATAAGTAAAAAACTACAAACATAAAGCAACCTCACTATCCCCGCAAACAAATACAGAGAATGATACAACATTGATGAACTACATGAGCAAAATCTTATGCAATTGATCTTTGTTACACTTTTCAGCTTCCAATAACCTATAAAAAGTAATCTTGTATAATAATCCATAGTCAACATTAGTTAATATTTTCCACCCAAATAAGAAGTAATCTTGCGGATGTGGTTACCTGTTATTTTCATAAATGCTTTTTTTTCACCAAATCTGCTTAATGATTAGTTTTATCAACGAATACTTTCAGAACACAAGTATGAAATAGTTAAAATTTTACAAGAAAAACAGCATGTTGTTGGAATGACTGGAGATGGAGTAAATGATGCCCCGGCATTGAAAAAAGCAGACATTGGAATAGCTGTGTCTGATGCTACAGATGCCGCAAGAAGTGCTGCTGATATAGTCTTAACTGAGCCTGGCTTAAGTGTTATTATCAGCGCTGTGTTAACTAGCCGAGCTATATTTCAAAGGATGAAAAATTATACAGTTGAGTATGCAAAATCCTCTTCTCCTTTATATTACCATTGAAGAAATATACTTTTCTACTTTCATATATTATATAGCCTCAATATGAAAGCTTGATTCCAAGAAAATAGCATCATCAGGTAAATATATTGTTCAGACCACCAGTTATTATAAATGTAATATCCAGTAATAACTAATAACTCAATTAAAGTCTTTCATGATTTTTATTATTTATTTGAAGTAAATTTCATATTTGTCATGATTGCAGATATATGCAGTCTCCATCACAATAAGGATAGTGGTAAGATAAGTTCCTATCACCTATTTCAGTGCTATATTTTTTATGCTTTGTTTTACATAATCTTGGACTTTAAATAAGTCCCTCTGTACTTGCATATAATTTGTCAAACTATATCCTCTTGCAGCTTGGTTTTGTTCTCCTAGCATCGATATGGGAGTATGATTTTCCACCCTTCATGGTCCTGATCATTGCAATCCTAAATGATGGTAATACATCTCAGATAAGCGTTTCCATCCGAAAACTTGCTTCTATTTTCCTTTTCTTCTGTAAATACATACATAAATGATAAATGGAAACTGTACTCAACAATTTTGTGTGACTAAATGACAACACAAGAATGAAGACAGTAAACTGATATTTAACCGTTTTAAATTAGGGACTATCATGACCATAGCTAAAGACAGAGTAAGGCCATCCCCAACACCCGACAGTTGGAGGCTGCCTGAGATATTTGCAACAGGAGTAGTGATTGGCACTTACCTTGCTTTGGTTACTGTCCTCTTCTACTGGGCAGTAGTCGAGACCACTTTCTTTGAGGTACAAAACTATATGTTTCTCTATTTATTTTCAAACCCTCAAATAAAAATTTGATTTCATTCAACGAACATTTTTAAGCTAAATAATGTGTTGTTGCAGACCCACTTCCATGTAACCACCTTATCTAGTGACAGTGAGAAAGTTTCATCAGCTGTATATCTGCAAGTTAGCATCATTAGCCAGGCTCTAATTTTTGTTACTCGTAGCCGTGGTTGGTCATTTCTGGAGAGACCTGGAGCTTTACTGATGTGCGCCTTTGTAATAGCTCAGCTGGTAAAGTTTATAAATATATGTAGCTCCTACAAGGTGCTTTAATATGTCCATTACATGAATCCGATTGGGAAATTTAGAATATTTACTATTGTTGAATAATGGATTGGGTTTTATGGATTATGGTCAGGTGGCCACCTTGATCGCAGTCTATGCAAATATCAGTTTTGCTAAAATTCGAGGGATTGGATGGGGATGGGCTGGTGTTATATGGTTGTTCAGTTTAATCTTCTATGTACCCTTGGACATCATCAAGTTCACAGTACGCTATGCCTTGAGTGGAGAAGCATGGAATCTGCTATTTGACAGAAAGGTTAGTAAAGAATCCCTCCCGTTTCGCCTTATAATGTTGTCCCAATTAGATAAGCCTTTGCTAGTTGCGGTATGCTTATTGATTTGTGTATTTCAACAGACTGCTTTTACATCTAAGAAAGACTATGGGACGGAAGATAGGGCAGCAAAGTGGGTTCTTTCTCAGGGAAGTCTGCAAGGACTGAATCAGATGACCTCAGGCTTGGAGGTCAGTGGAAGGCGGTCTTCTATGATAGCAGAACAGGCCAGAAGACGTGCTGAAATAGCCAGGTACGTTCAATTTTGGCTCCCCCCACTTAAAGTTGTGTTACTGATTAAAACTAAAGAGGTATTGGAATAGCAAGCATTTTTATAATTTCAATTCTAAAATGCATTGCAGGCTGGGGGAGTTGCACACTCTCAGAGGACATGTAGAATCTGTTTTGAGACTCAAAAATTTAGACCTGAAGGCGATCCAATCAGCCCATACAGTCTGATGCCACGGCGTAAACCTTACATGGACCTACTTGAGTGAATTTAAGATTGAAGTAATTGGTCGTTATGTTCTTTTTTTATGCAATGCTAAAAGATAGAGACTCCACCATTCAAAGCTGTTGAGTAAGTTTTTGGACCATTGTAAGTAGTAGAATTTACACTGTTAACTGAAACACTGAACGCCGAGGTGGCCTTTTGGAAACCAATATTTTCAATTTGGTAAGGGGATTACTGATGGAGATTCAGAATCATAAACTATTCTTGTTGAGAGCCTTGTGTTAAGGAATAATAAAGCACCTCTGCTACTGAGAGCAGAGCATGCAATTTTATTTTATTTTTCTTAGGGAATATATATGTACTGTACGTACGTGCGCAATATATATGTAAGTGTGCAGGAGGACTGATGAATTTTCACTCTGTATTTACAATAAGATACTTCAATAATTTTCACAAAGACAACGATTCAAAACCTGATACTTGAATCAAATACCTTTGTTACGAGTTCTATTTTTATTATAGTTTAGAATTTAGATGTTGGTTTCTTGCCATGGAAGCATTTCCTCAAAGCTAGTTAAAACAAAAATAAGTTGCTATACCATGATTGCTTTAAACAAAACTTGTCATGGATGCATTTATTTCAACTTCAAATTTTTACCTGGTAGTAATTATAACAGACTCTTCATCACCAACATAAAAAGTACATAATAGGGATAACAATATCTTGCATAAGAACCCCTAAAAAAATATGGAGAAATGATTTATTTATTTTTGGTACAAAAGAGGGCCAAAAGCCCAGAGAAATAATATGTATACAACTATTTTGTGATAACCTTTTGACAACTTTTTCTATCTCTCATACTCAAATATTGTCTTATTCTCTCTCTTCCTTTTTTTTCTCTGTTGTTTTTCACCAATATGAAAAGAGAAAAAGAAAGTTGTCATAAAAGTTGTCACAAATGGTTGTTCAAATATCACTACCCAAAAATATATACCTTGCAAGAGAAAAGAACCACAGCCATAAGGGGTTCATGTATGAATTTTAGACACCTGACAAACCGAGCAACATCCAGGAACAGAGAACAAGGCCGACATAATACATGAGAGACCTTCTTAGAATTCTTAGATAGAAGACATGTGAATGGAGCTTTCCTTCCCAAGTCTGATAGAGTTGATATAATCTGTGGGACAATGAGCCGAAAAACCAGGAAGTGCCAGTCCTATTATCCTTACCAGTATGCGAAACCACCCTTCCTTATACTCTGCTCCTTCAACGTAACCCATTGTCAAGCCTCGAACTAACTCCCAAACAGCATTCAAATGTTGTGATAATATGAATCTCATTCCGAAGAAATTTTTGTTCGGCTCCTCCTTCACATTCTTTGGTGATGATAAAACACCAAAACAATAAAATTAAATATTTTGAAGAATGAGTTAATGAATCTGATACTAACTTCTTTAGAACTGAAAATTATTCAATTATCCAATAACACATTTAGTATCAAATGAATTTGTGTGCAAATACAACAGTCAACAGAACTATAATATTGTCATCAAGTTTAAAAAAAGAATATATGGTGCAATAATTTAACGAGCCTCTTTGCTGACATGTGAGACATTTCAAATTGAAAGATAGCAAATGGCAGATTCAAAAAATAAATTTGTCTCAATAAATAAAAGAAAGATAAAAATACCTACTTTTTCAATGTAGTGGCTGTTGTAGTAAAGACACTGTCCAAAATGTTTGTACAAGAAGGTTTTGTCATCATAAGGCAACCTGGGGACAATATCATTGCAATAAACGACCCTGAAGTACTTTGGAACAGGGCGATCCAAATGAGGTTCCATGAATCTCCCAAGCTGCCTATTCCCAATCCTAGGTTGGCCAAATGTGTATACACCAAGCAGTCTTTCCATTATCTCCGTCTCCTCATGCACCACAAGTACTGTTGGAAACAATATGGCAAGGGCTCCCCCCAAGCTATGTCCAGTAACTATGAATTTTGCATCCTTATGCTCCTCTAATAAGCTTCTGAGTTTGCTTCTCACAATGGCATATGCGGTTTTCTCCGCTGCTGTCTTCTCAGGAACTAAAGGTTGATCCTCATCGGAGTCAGTGCCCGAGAATAATGAGCTAGAGTTGTTTTTTGAAGAGTGATTAGGTCCAACATTAGCACTATTTGTATCTTTCTCTTGGAGATTAGAGTAGAAGGTGGTGGGTTGATTTCTATTTCCAAGACCAAGAGCTTCTAGGAAGCCGATGTGGATTTTTCCGACATTTGGGATTTGATACCAGGAATAATCAAAATCAGTAGACCAATCATGAGCATCAAAAGGTTCAGTGCCCCTAAAGCTGACTAATACCAAATTTGCATCTTTGAGCTTGTCACATAGGATGAAGACTTGAGTGGACATCTGTTTCTGGAAATCTATGAATTGATTGATGAAGGAAGGAAGTGAGAAAAGTTGAATTGAATGAAATAATTATTTAATGCAATATAATACATTATACATACCATTCCAACAATGATAGAAATCAACAAAGTGCATGTTCCAATGGTGGTTGACGACATTTTTGATGAGTTTGGGGTTCTCATATGCTATCTTGGAAGACATAATGCAGAGATCCATTAAAGCACGGTTGCCCATTTGTGGTTGGAAGGTTCCATCTCCATTTGTGGTTTGAAGATGAAGCCTGGAGTCTAAGTGACCAATTGTACTTACAAAAGATTGAGAACCCCTTTCAGGTATGAAGACTCTTCCGTGTATGAAGTTGTTGAGACCGTTGAGGGAAAGAAGATTGAGGAAAAAATCAAGAAAGAATCCAGTCCAGTAGATAGGAATAGCAAAGAAAGATATGAATTTGCGAACAAGAATGGAAAAGAGGATGACCCATCTCCAACTCCAATTGTGATCAACAGATGAAGATGAAGAAGAAGAATGGTCGACAAAGCGGCGAAAGTCACGACCAAGAAAAGCATATCGGAATAATTCTACAAAACCACCCTTCTCAGGACGCACAATCAGATACCTCCACTCCGAATCCATCACATCACATGCAATGATGCAAATGCTTCTTTCTTTTCTTTGGTTTAGTATGAAAAGAAATGAAATGAAATGAAATGAACTGAAAGAGAGGTTTACGTTACGTGTGTGATAGAACAGAACATAATTCTTCAGGTGGCAAGGCAAGGTAACAACGAACCAATATACGCGCTACAACACAAACCCAACTCATTACTCTTCCTCTCCAACTTTCTTCACTATCACTCTCGCTCTATATTACGGCTAGCTTGTGGTTGATGACAGGTATAATAAAAAAACAAAACATTCAACCACAACCCAAATGTTATACGGAGCTATATTGCACACACATCTACATTTGCTTTTCGATTTCCAACACAAATAAAACAAAACAATCTTCTTCTTACTCACGGGAAACCTATTTATTTATTTTATTTATGAAAAACACTGAAATTCTGCAATTCCACCGCACGTTAAGAAATCCAATATAAAAAGATATTTTGAAAATCATGTGTATTTAATATTTTAAAAGTTTATAATTTTATCTTTTTGATATAATATTTTCCTTCTGCATAAAGTTTAAATGATCATGCATAATAATATTATATTTACGGGAATTAACCTTGTCATTCAAAAAGGTTTAAACTTCATGGACCTTTTCCCTTTGAACAAAAAGATCCATTTTTTACATTAATCCTTATTAAATCTATGGGTATAAAGGTAAGTTTATACACAAACATATATATGACCTATTATTTGCTACATGTTTGAACAACTAAGTTTACCTCATTTTATTAACTAATGAGTTACTTCATCCGTTTCACAATACATGTCGTTTTTGGAGAATAATTTTGTTTCACTTTACTTGTCAATTTCAAGTTTCAATGCAACATTAATTATTGGTTTATCAATATTACCCTTACCTATTTATTGTAGAGAGAAATAATAGAATGAAATAATAAAGGGATAGGGGTGTTATAGAAAAAACACAAAGAATTTCATAAAAAATAACAAAATTTATTTGATTTCTTGGTATGTGTAATTTTCTCAAAAACGACAAGTATTATGAAACGGATGGAGTATGTCATAATGGCTCGCTAGATACAACCGCACAATTATATTGGTCACATAGAAATTGAAATCATACATGATGGTTTGGCGGTCGGACTCTATAATTTTTGTGTTTCTCTCTCTCCAAATTACATACTATATTTATCTTGACAAATAGAGATGATTCTTACTCGTCACATATGTCCTTGAGAAAGATTGTTAATTTGAAAAAAATTCAAAAACGGTATTCCCACTAATGTGTTTCTATTCAGGTGTCGAATGAGTTGGTATATACAAGTCTGATTTATAGTGAAGACCAGAGTAATTAAGGACTAAATTTACTTAGGTTTAGGGAGTAGTGTTAATTTTTATGTGGATATACACTGGTCCACTGAGATAGTTTTCCTGCATGGTATAATTGACCAGTGTAAGAAGGTTGTGTTAATTTTGTTGGGACTAAAACTCTTAATACTAATAGAATTCTCGAACTAGGTTTGTGCTTCCATCCATCATTAGATTCAGGTATGTTGGAATGTTCCTCCATTGGGTTTGACAAAGTTTAATATAGATGGTTCTATTTTGACTAACTATAGAGTTGCCAATGGAGGATTCTCTCGTAATATTAATGGCCTATGTTGTTCTGGCCTTGTTCAATTCTTGAATACTTAAAATGTTCTTATGTAAAAACTTAAAGGTCTTATTTTTGCACTGTAGTTGGCTAGGAATGCGGGATTTCACAAACTTCTTAGAGATGAGAAGAATTATGTTAAATTTCAATTATTTGGAAGACGGGTACGAGGATAAAAATCTCTTCTAAACTAATTTTAGCTCTCCTCCAAAATTAGTAGATTTGAAGGGAAAAGAAGATGTTTTGATATTTGAACTTTGATTGTACTTGATCAGAAGGTAACTGTCAATGCGGTGGTTTCAGATGGTTGCTTCAACTAAAATGGTTGGAAGGTGTGTACCTGCAGACACTCCGACGCTTAAGTCGGTATTGAATAAAGAATGGGGCTTAGGAGAGTAAAGTGAATCAAACTTTGGGGGCTACTCAGAGTCCCTTTTATATAGTGTGGAGGCGCATAATGTAACAGCCCGATTTCCTCTAGATTTAATTTTAATTGTTTTGTGTGTGATTAATTATGGTTATATGTGATTAAATTGTCTATGGTGTATTTTAATAGGATTTCGGTATTAGAAGGGTATTTTGGTCATTTTGTGAGTAAGGGTAAATTAGTGATTATGATGGGGATTGTTTTTAGCGTTTCGACTGAGAACCATTATTTAGTAAGTTACTAGCGGGTAGTGGTGATCTATTTTATAACCGTAAGTGATCGTTATTATTATTTTAACCGTTAGTAGAGAGGAACTTTGGGGGTTGGTTTATAAATGTTGTGAGTCATTAGGACACTAAGAGGGTTAAGCCCAAAGTGTAGAGGCTATATAAACATTGGTCCTTAAAGAAAATAGGGATAGATAATCATTTTACAAGTTTGAGAAGAGGAAGAAAGAGAAAGGGGGTAAGAGGAAGAAAGAAGGGTTAGAGAGAAAGATTGAAGAACCCATAGGAGCTCAATTGAAGCTTGTGCTAGGTTTGTTACTCATTAAGGGGGTTAGATTTCATTCATAATCTCTTAGTTATAGCTTCTTCCCTAATTCTATGCATAAGTGCTTATTTTGCAAAGTGATTATTATGATTTTAAT
>Ga0315913_1004849_pt1 | contig 16293 bp, 15 predicted proteins | sample MpolsnodulesMG_FD_207736 | JGI IMG/M metagenome (GOLD analysis project Ga0315913, IMG submission 207736) | Medicago polymorpha root nodule microbial communities from Los Angeles, California, United States - small nodules | ecosystem: Host-associated > Plants > Roots > Nodule | place: USA... | reverse complement strand
GAAATAATCAGTGTGGTGGAAGGATATTGTTGGCATCAGGGATGGTGGTGTTGTGTATGGTAATTGGTTTCCCGATAACTTACGGCTTCACGTAGGTAATGGTGACAACACGTTGTTATGGTTAGATAGGTGGGTTGGGGATGTTCCTCTTAGCGTCTGTTACTGCAGGTTATATGATTTATGTGATGATAAACTATGTACGGTGGCGCAAATGTTTGGTAGGGAGTGGGAGGTGGGGGATGAGGCTTGGAGATGGAGGAGAAGACTGTGGGTTTGGGAGGAGGAGTTGCTAGAGGAGTGTAAGAATTTGTTATTGTCTGTTGTGTTACAGGTTGACAACAATGATGCGTGGTGTTGGATTCTTGATCCGGCTGATGGGTACACAGTTAGTGGGGCATACATGTTACTTACTGTGCGGCCTCTTCCCTCTGAATGTGTCCCAAGGCTTTGTTATGGAGAAAGGAAGTTCCCCTGAAGGTTACTATGTTTACTTAGCGTCTGTTCCGAATCCAATTGCCTACCAAAACAAATTTGTATCGTAGAGGCGTTATCTCTTCAGACGCTCAGATGTGTGTTGCAGGTTGTGGTTTTCAGGAAACAGAAAATCATCTTTTTCTGGCTTGTCCCTTGTTTGGTCAGTTGTGGCAACTGGTTCGAAATTGACTCTGTGTTTATTCCGCAGATCATTATAACATTGTTGATCATTTTGATCAGTTTGGTACCCTCTTTGGTGGTGCTAAGGCCATGTGTTCTCTCATGCATCTGTTTTGGTTTGCTACGGTCTGGGTAATTTGGAAGGAAAGAAATGACACGATTTTATGTGGTAAAGAGAACCATCCTTTGCAGCTTCTGGAAAAAATCAAATTATTATCCTTTTGGTGGTTCAAAGCTCATGCTTTAGTGTTTCATTATCGTTTTCATCATTGGTGCCAAACCCCTTTTTGTTTGTGCAGGTTGTGGCTAACTATCGTTTTTTTTCGTTAAAATACTCTTGTATTTTTGCCTATCTTTTCAGGTACACTTTGTGCCGGGAGGATAGTAATTTGGTTATATATATATATATCATTTTGATTTCTTCAAAAAAAAATTTAGAGACAATTATTTTTGCAAATGGGGCTTATAATTAGGTACGGAAGGAGGAGTATATTATAAGAGAGATGGTTATTTCATTAAGAATTAATTAACAAGTACACCTGACCAAAATAAATAAATTAACAAGTACATATTAGAAGGGGAGAAATGATATTTGTACAACCACTTTATTACAATTTTTTGACAATTTTCTCTCTCATACTCACATTATATTCTTTTTTTTTGAAGTTGAAATGAAGTTTATTCAAAACGCAAAGAGTTCTAGCAAGCACCAGGAATGCTTGGCTAGGAGACTTAAGTAGGAACATACAAAGGAAAAGTGTGTCGTATATATGCGGAAAACCCAAACAAACACCCATGCATCAAATACAAACTGCTGCAAACAAACCAAAAACACCCTCCACCGAGGGCCCCCGAAACCAATAAAAACTAAACACCAGAACCAAAAAGTCATCTCCAAAACCCAATGTCTAAACGCCTGAGCAATAGCAGAAACAAGTCTTGTGCCAAACCGTTACAAAACCCATCCAAAATAACCATCAAACCTACCAAAAACCCGTGTAACCGCACTTTGCTTCTCTTCTGCATTTGAGCGCAGTAAAATACAGTAAAAATAATCACCACCTAAGTATTTGAAAACCTCATTAACAACAAACTCATAGAGGAAAATCCACAAAAAAACATAACCACCACCAAAAACCACCTCAAACCACGACAAAAAATCACCACAAGCACCACCACAAAAACCAGTGTCACCTCCATCACACAAAAATACCATTAACCACCACAAAAACCACCATTAATCCTCACCAAAAATCAGCACCAGCCACCACGAAAATCAACACCAGCCACCACGAGCATCACCACGATGAGCACCGCCACCAAAGAGCCAATATCAACATCACCATGGAAACCACCATGAAGCACCACAAACGAAAAAAAGAAAAAAGAAATCCCTAAAAACAAAACCAACTCACAAGCTTCTCATCATCACCACCATGCAAAAAAGACACCCTTTATATTTCAACTCCCAACTCAACATCAAAAACCTTATGTAACCAACACTAATAACCACCCACATCATCGTTAACTCGAAAAACCAACAACCGTCACCATATATTACTAACACCAACCACCACTTGCATCACCGTTAACTCAAGATGAGCCAGACAAGACAAAACAAAACAAACAAAACACTCCATGAATACACAGTAGGGAACTCCACAAAAAAAAAACGAAATGAACAAGTCTAGATGATCCGGACCCAACACAATTAGCATCCCAACAAAATTACCTCCCAATATACAGTCACCTCCCGAAAATTGAAAACACAACAAAATAAACTCTAAGCTCCCAATACCACCACAAGTACCACCAAAGAGAATAAATTCCCTCAAAGGTAAACTCTCAACTACATCAAAGGACAACAAAATAAACTCCCAATACCACCCAATCACAATAACCTCCCAAACAATGGAAAACACAATAGGACCCAAATACCATCCAAGCTCAACACCTTCAAAATACGTACAAACAGAACACGACACCTTGATCCTAGACCATTAAGGCCTTAAAAACATAATTAAAGCAAAAGAGAGGCAAAAGCCAAAAATAACGAACTAGATCTGAAAACTGGACGAACTTGAAATTCGATCTCGATAACAGCAACCCAAGAGCAACAACGGTGGAGGGTTACTCGTGTTTGATTGAACAACTCAAAGGAGAGAAAACGCAGACGACGAAGTGACGGACAAGATGGCGGTTGCTGGAAGAAAGGATGTTAGTGGTTACATCGATGTGGTGGAACGGTGGTACGGAGTGATGACCTCATCGCACCACCACTAGTAGTAGCTACATCGCTGCAAAAACGTTTGGATTGATGGGGCTGGTGGCAACGCTCTTGTTCACATTATATTCTTATTTTCTCTTTTTTTTTCTCTCTCTCTCTCTATTGTTTTAGACCAATGAAAAGATAGCAAATCAAAGATGTATCAAATGGTTGTATATATATCACTACTCTCAGAAGGAATATCATAGAAAATATGGGACACTACTATGAACTATGAGGAGGCAAGCAACATAAAAAGGCTCTAACAATACTAAACTACTTTGTTTGTCTCCGGACAAATCTTACAACATAATTATGCGAAGATAAAAGACTTTTACAACCGGATATAATGTCACTACAAGAGAGATAAGCTAAAATAACTTTTTTAAATATTCACAAACAAAATGTTTATTTATAAACTTAATCACACACTACATGTTTATTCATAAACTTTTGGGAAAAAGTCGATAATTAGACTCCAAAGTATATTATATTATTAATCTTATATATATTTTTTATATTATTAATCTTATATGAAATACCCAACTAATGCTAAATTAATAATGGACCACGAATACATCATATTCCACAACAGCATTTCCAGTGGCAAAACTCACAGAGTAAAACTTGGCTTGAGCATAACCACGTACAAATCTGAAAGCCCCAGTTCCACCAACAATAGGCATTTCTCTAATAGGTTCACTCACGATCATGTTCCTAGCCAATATACTAAGTGTGCTTCCATTAAATTCTCCCTCTGTGAACGCCCAAGTCATAACCATCATTAGTCCCATCTCATCTTGTGATATTGAAGCGTAAATTCCTTGAGCTTTACCCACAAGTTTCGAGTCAAGTTCAGGCCCAATCGTCAACGGATCATCGATGGCCACTACTGTCCCGAATGGAAGACAATTTTCAACCTTGCCGTTGGGCTCAGCTACTATCACTGCGCTTGCTTTGGGGCCTTCCATAACGTCATGGAAATAGAAATGAAGGTGGGTGAACTTCTCTTCTTGAAAACCCAACAAAGCTGGAGATAAGCTTTGGTAGTAATTGGTGGCTGTAGCCAGGGATATGAAGAAGGAAATAAGGTTTAGAGAGATGAGGAGAGTTATGGGGGAAGATAATATTGATGAGGATTTTGCCATGGTGGATTTGAATGAACTAAGAATGTTTAATTAGTGGCCTAGAGGAAAATGTCTTGATCCGATGAGTGGCACTCAATAAGTTTATATGATCGATGTCTATATTTATTTATAAAACTTAAGGCTATTTCCATTTGTTTGTCCACTAGTAATGTTTGTGCAAATAGTATTTGAGTGACGTTGATTTTATTTATTTTAAAGTGGATGATTTCATTGCCAAACCTCATGTTTCCAGATGAAAAACTGATTGACGTTACAGTTACGTGTAAAACTAAAATAATAGAAAATTTTGATGCAAACAACAAAAGTCTATTTGTTTCTAAAGATTTCAACAACAAACAAGTCACTCATACATATTAAGTGTTGAGAAATAAAAAATTGTGGGTTCAAATTCATTTCTCACCATAATATTTTTTACTATTGTTAAAATTACGTTTTTGATAAATGTTTTTTGTTGTCAAGAAGTTATAATTTTTTCTTTTACTTCTTAAGTACATATTTATTTTTTTCTAATAAAGTATTTGGTGACATTTTTTTTACAATTTCTTAAAGATTAATGCTAAAAAATGCAAGAAAAGTAATTAAACAATAAACAAGTCGAATAAATCAAACCTAAATTGGATTACTTATTAATAAAGACAATTCGTGCTTTTTTTTTGTTGAAAAAATCAAAATACTAATATATATAACAAACATATAACGAATAATAAAGACAATTTGTACTTTTTTTTTGTTGAAAAAATCAAAATGATATCTATATAACAAACATATAACGAACAACAAGTTATCTTCAAGGCACAAGGTGTACCACAGAAGACATCTGACAATTACAACAATTGTTTAGCAAACAGGAATAAAATTAGCCATACCCCGCACAAATAAAAGGGTTATGGCACCAAGCATGAAAATTATAAGGAAAGACAATAAATTTAACTTTAAACCACCAAGGAATTCATATTTTTAGCTAAATTCGTTTAATTAAATAAATGAATTTCATAATACAGGTTTTTTAAGAGCCAAACGTTAATAAATTTGAAGTGTTGGCATCATTTACACAGCCAGATATGTGGCGGCTCATACTTCTCTCCGGTGTGAAAATATGTTCAAAAGGTGTATAAATGTAAAAAAACTTTTTTCCGTCAATCAAACTTAATGCGCACGCACGAATGCTGGAAATTTTGTACATAGAAGAGGACTTTTCTTTTTTACTCAACACAAGAGAGGACTTAAATTTCAGTGTGACGGGGTGTGTAGACTTTACCAATACCGATCAGAAGACAACTGATTATGAAGATTGCACCATTCAACATTTTGCAAAGCCGGTGGAGGCTCTTATTGGTAAGCTTGTGGTTGGTACGCTAGAAATATGACAAAACTCAAAGAAGAGAAAGAAAAAAAAAAAATTAGACTATTATTAAAACAGAAAGTAGGGTATCAAATCCATTACGTGGCTTCACTAAAGTTTTAGGATTGAACTCGTGCTTAAGAATGCAAAGTTATACGTCTTTTAGAGGAACTTTATCGGCCAATTAAATTCATAAAGCTCAAAGTATCAGTATTTGCAGTGATGCGCAAAACATAAACTTGCAGTTCTAGTTTAGTAAAAGAAATACTTGCACTTTCAGTTTGGGATAAACAACATAACAAAGTTTTTTTTTTTTTTTTTTAACATAGTAACTAAAGATCAATGTTGAAAACAATAGTTTCAATGCCTAAAAATCACAAATAAGGCAATCAAGGAATTGTCAAATGCAAATATCTCAAACTCAAAACTTTAGCAATTGATAGAAGTACGTATGCTCCCTCGAATCACATTTATAAACAACATTTGCTTTTTCAGATTTATTAAATAATTTATGTATCTAAAATATAATATAGTTTTGGTACATCATTTAAACTAATAATTTGACATGACCACCAGATAGAAGACAATTTTAGAGTGTTTGCAAACAACACATGCTCGTGATTGTCTTGTAGTTATCCCTATTGATGGGTTAGGTCAACATATATCATTAGCGGAGTACTATACGCCTTAAATATTGTCATATGATTCCACTATTTCCTATTGATAATGTGTGCCCGGTTTATCGTAAGGCGTGTTTGGGTACTTTTAGGGAGCATGTAATTCATTGTAAGGAACTTTCTGACTTTAAGTACAAACATGACTTTGTGAGAGATTCCCTTTTTGATATCCCTCTGAAGTTTTGCACTTATGTGCAAAATGTCCCCTAAACTTGAAAATTTATATATATTTTTCATATCTTTGACTCAAAAGATATTAAAGGCAAACAATTAACAATTAACTAAGGCCATTTTCATTGTTAAATGTCAAAATGAAATATGGAACTAGAACCAACACATGTAACATCTTATTAGGCCTTTTTCATTGCAAAGTGAACACCTTTGGAATCCACACTCACTCACCAACCTCACAATTATCATCTTCTTCATAATCACCTTCATAGTAGATTTTACAACTTCCATAACATGTTTCACAAGGAACAAACTTTATATCACCACAAGGCTCACATCCACCATCATCTCCTTCAATGTCATCAATCCTTTCACAACAATCAAGTAATTTCTCAAGCTTCTTGTCATCATGAAGTTTATGAATTTGCTCAACTCCACCAATATATTTCTTTTCAATAAGGGTTAATTAAGTAAATGGTCCCTGTAAATATTCAGAATTTTGTTTTTAGTCCCTACAAAATAAAATCATACTTTTTAGTCCTTATAAATATTTCCATCAGCATTTTTAGTGCCTATAAATTTTTTCAATCAACATCTTTAGTCTCTATCAAAAATTTCCATCAACATTTTTGATCCCTAAAATGCTTAAGGAAAATATCACAGAGACTAAAAAGTGTGATTTTATTTTGTAGGGAGTAAAAACAAAACTGTGAATATTTATAGGGACTAAAAACTTAATTAACCCTTTCAATAAACACTTTTGGTAATTCTCCATTACCATAGTACCCTTCACCAAGTAACTCTTTATGCTCTTCCTTTAATGCTAATGCATTTCTCAGGCTTCCTTGTTTGCCTTTAATAAGAAAAAAAAATTAAAATTTTTAAGATCGGGTGGCATTTTGCATATAAGTGCAAAACTTCAAGTAAGTATTTGTAAAACGTCATGTTGAATAACTGAAGAATTTGACGGAGAGAGTAAATTGATTAACTTTGTGCAATTCCAGAGAAGTAATTGAAATTTTGTTAATTTCAAAAGGTAATTGACAAAACTTACAATTTCGAAGAATAATTTTCTATTTAGTCGTTGTGTTATGTTACTAACACGTACACATGTGTGATAACAACGTTATGCTAAAAAACACAAACATAAGACGCATCCACGCATTTTGGCATCAAAGCATAGTTATCTCGACCTTTCTGAACTCATTGATACTTGTCTTTTAGTGTTTTAACACTCTCGTGTGGTTTCTTTGATAGATAAATCTTCTATCAAATTTTACATTTTTCGTTAGCATCGAACATGTTAAATTGAAACTTAATAATTTTCATCAAGGCAGATTACAACTGCCATATTTTGTCATATACCATTTTGTCATATAATTATCATTACACACTTGCTGTCTGTTTACTGGTCTTAACATGTTTGTCCTCCAAAATTAAAATTAAAATTTAGGGAAATGCTAATTTGTGCCTTAAGGGCATAAATTAATAAATCAAATATAGAAATAATTTATTGAAATGTGTAGTATTTAATCTTTAATTTTTTAATGAATTGAATGCACAAAATTTTAGATAATATTTTTTTTTTTGGGTTTTTTATTTATCAAAGCAATGAAAATAAATTGCAAACCAGGATGAAGGCCTCAACCTGTTTACAGAAAGAAAAACAAACCCCTGAAGAATTCTACTCAGACATAACAACAATTATGTAGAATATTATAGCATCAAACCTTCCTAATCCTCTAATCACAAATATTTGGGATTGCTTTTGACTACACCCTTTTTAGAACGAGTTTGTATGTGCTCACTACTTGTGCTTTTTGGTGAAACTTGTCTATTTGTATGCTTCTTTTTCTTTTTGTCTATAGTTGCTGCTGGACAGGCAAGGCTATATTCATGTTCCTCCGGTGTATAATCCCCCCAAAACTTTTGTAAAATGCCCACACTTCTCTAAGCCGCAGAAGAAAGTTCCACTGTAGAATGCACTTTTGTATTGATATGCTCCAAAACAGGAAGCTTGTTTGCTGTTAGAGAGGTATGTTTAGTGGTGATAGGTTGAGGCATAGCAGATTGCAAGCAAGTGATATCCATACCAGACAAATCAGGATCCAAATCAATGGTTGATGAAACAACAACTAGTAACTTTCCAGGTAAGTTAGCCAACGTTAAGTGTGCCCCTGATGAACCTATAACAAGGTCCTCATTGCAAACAGTTAGCGTGGAGCTTGCCGCCACAGGTTGCAAATCTTCAATCAAAACCTTTCCATGTGCAAGGTTATCTAGTTCCTTTAGAAGTTCAAAGGAATTTTCCAAAGGCATAGCCATATCACTAACCAAAGGTTGTTCTTTCTCCAACACTGAAAACACTATATCAGGGACATAATCTGTTGTGTTTACCGGTACAGGAGCTGCAAGTACCGCCTCTATGTTTAGCTTATCAAGAGTCAAATTAGTAGTGACCATGTCCACAACAGGGCTAAGAGAGGTTGAGACATGATTATTAGTTGTATGTTTGTTGCCTTTAGATTGAAGGGGCTCTAACCTTGATGTAACTTTCTGCGATGCCAATTTTGAAGAAGTGTCCTTGTTGTTCTAAACTGTTTGCTGATTGAAGTTCTGTGGTTGGTATCCTGGTTTAGCCTGAGGTTTAGAGGAATTTAGCCGGTGACAATGTTGAATAGAATGACCCAAAAGCTTGCAGTGCTGGCAGTATGCAGGTTTCCTTTCATACTCCACTGTTATCGGAAAAGCATGACCCTCACGTTCAACCACAGCTGTTTCAAACAGCGTATCTGACATATCAACATCTACCAGGATCCGAGCATAATGACCAAAGAGTCGAGACTGCGTTGCTTTATCAATTGTGAGAGGCGTACTGATACCATAGGCAATCTCAAAAAGAGTAGTTTGTCTCCAATATTCTTGGGGGAGATGCATACGCCTAACCCACAATTGAGCATGCGACTGAGTTTGATTTTGAGGGCTAAAGTCCTTGGACCAACAGAAAAATTTCAACAATCCAGGTTTAAGATTGACAGAACTCATCGCCCATACCTTTTTCAGATCCTCCACAGTTTGAAATGTGAACTCAAAATATCCTCTGCTTAGAGGAGTCACAGACCAGCTCCCTAGTTGCAGCCATAAACTATCCAACTCTTGTTTTAGGCCTCTGGCAGTGAGAGTGGGATCCCCTTTCTTAAGCGTGACTCGTCCATGAAGGTGAAGTTGACAGTCTTCAAGCTTCGCTTCATACACCTTCTGTGAAATCCTGATGTGGACCTTGTCCCCCATGCGAACTCTAGCCGAAAGCCGACTCATCTGAGTATCACCAGAGACCGCGACGGCCTGAGCAAAAGACTTTCCCAAAGTTTTTGGCGGCGCCATCACCGGAGGAGAGAGGAATGGCCATGGACAGATCAAAGAAGCCATATAAGAACAAATCTATCAACACCAATGAAAGCAGAGAAGAAGAAATGATCTAGAAACCCTCCCGGAGATAAGAGCTTCCACGGGAATCAGAGTCAAACGAACAGGTAAAGCAAAAACAACACGGAGAACAGGGATCTCGCCGGAAGACGCAACCACCACGCAAACCGATAGCCAAAACATAAAACAGCTTGGAGAAGATCAGCGTCCACAAGAAACTAGAAAAGGCGAAGAAGAATCAGATGATAACCGATCAAAATGAGAGAGAAACCATCGTCGGAGCTACGACATCAAACTCGAACAATCGCGAAAATCATGGGTAGATCTTGAATGAGAAGAAAAATCGATGAAGAACGCAACATAAACGGAGAAGAATGATGCAAAATTGAGATAGAGCGCCACCGAAGAAGTTAGTTACGTACCTTAAGGACACAAATTAACACTACCCTAAAATTTATCACTCAACACAATACGAAAAAAAAAAATTATTGAATTTGAAAATGAGTGTGGTATTACATTTGTTTTATTTCACCTATATGTACTATAGGTACGTGAGAGTGTAGCAGGAACACAATAATGTAATAAATAATAGATCAAAAAATAAACTCTACTTTAGTAGTAATACACCTACCTAATAATGGAATACGAATACATCATATTCCACAATGGCATCTCCTTTTGTATAATCAACGGAATAAAATTTAGCTTGAGCAAAACCACGTACAAAACGAAAAGCTCCAGTTCCACCAACAATGGCCATTTCTCTAACAGGTTCACTCATGATCATATTTCTACCCAATATGCTAAGTGTGCTTCCATTAAATTGTCCATCCGTGAATGCCATGGTCATCACCATCATTAGTCCCATCTCCTCTTGTGATATAGAAGTGTAAATTCCTTGAGCCTTACCCACAAGTTTCGAATCACGTTCGGGCCCCACCGTCAATGGATCATCCATCGCCACAACTGTCCCGAATGGCAACGCATTTTTTACCTTACCGTTGGGCTCAGCTACAAATACCATGCTAGGTTTTGGTCCTGACACAATGTCGTGAAAGTAAAAGTGAAGATGGGTGAATTTCTCTTCTTGAAAACCCAACATTGTTGGGGATAGGCTTTTATAGTAATTAGTGGCAGTGGCAAGGGATATTATAGAGAGGAGGTTCAAAGAAATTAGAAGAGTTATGGAGAATGTTGAGGATTTTGCCATGGTTGATGCAAATGAACAAAGAATGTAGTTTTTGTTGTTGAGGATAATGAACTAATTAAGAATGCTTATTGCTTATTTCAATTCGTTGTATACATGCCTATTTATAATAGGTGTGGCTGCTTTGTTCATTTGTATATATATTGATTTGTCTAAAGCTGAAGTTTGTTGACCAAAAACTTTCAGATATATGTCAAAATATGGTGGAAAAATGATAGACGCCACAAACATGTAAAGCTTTGTCAAGTGTTTTTAGCAAAACGAAACATCCGAGAAATATAGTGGAGAAAAAAAGATAGCTCAATCATATTCAATCATATTCACTCAGACTAATGATTTTTTTTTATTATGGGAAACGATCATTTTGGTTTTGACATTTTGGCTTCCTAATATTAGTGGTTGTTGACGGTATACATGGAGTTTAAACAAGGAAAATTCTATGGTGAAGTCGTGAAAATGACTTTTCTGATGAAGTTAACACTATAACATCAAAAGTTTAGTGAGTAACACCTCACTGTTTGTACAGTGGCATCAAAAGTTCAGTCCCCATAATATCATCAATTCATCAGATTAACAAGACTACACTTAATCTAATTTTATCCTACCTTGTTTTAAGTGTAACACCCCACAAAATGTAACACTTAAGACTATCACATAATATCATCAAATATGTTTGCATGTTAAAGATGCCAACGATAAAATAGTACATGTAAGTCCAAGATGTTGCAAGCATTACTAGATGAATTACTATTGATCATTAATCAGTAATCAACAATTTAAAAATGAATGAAACATTAAAATCAAAATTAACTTTTTCAAAAAAGTCAGTTTTCTGACTGCACCGTAGAACCTCCCTTTAAACAATCATGCATAACAATGTCTTCTAAGTCATGTTTCTTACTTCCATGAATGTTGTATTTAAGAGAATTGATTTTGCAATCTAAAAAGGTCTAACAACACAACTTGTTATTTGTCTGTCTTTTATTCATGTGTAATAAAAAACGAGTCTTTTATTGTGCGGCAACTTGCATGAGTGGTGGCGACATCCTTTATTGTGTATGGGCATCTCTATGTAATTTTTCTTTTTTTTTTTTGTGCAGCAGCTTGCATTTGTTTTTGGTTTTGCTGTCACCGTAAAAACTCTAGTTGGCCTCCTTTAACACATCTTGGAGAGTCACTTTCGTTGTGTTAATAGAATCTTATTTTGACTTGTTAAAAAAAGGAAGAAAAAAAACTAGTCAACTAAATCAAGCCTTCCTATTAATAAACCAAAGTTCATATTTTTCGCTAAATTCGTTTAATTGAATAAGTGAGTTTCAAACACTCCAAAAAAGAAAAAGAAAAAAGTGAACCAAATACCACACATTTTTTATGAGCCAAACGTAAATAAATTTTCTAAGTGTGGCATCATTTTCACCTCTAGATGATATGGGGTGGCTAATATTTTCTTCATGGTGTGAAAAAGATGTTTAAAAGGCCTATAAAGATTTTTTTTCCGTCATTCAAATTCAAATGGTGGAAATTTTATAAACGGGAGAGGAATGTTATTTTATTCAACAGAGAAGATAACTTAGCTAGCTTCCAGTGTGATGGGGTGTGTAGGACTTGACTGAAAATTTGATATTAGTGCAAAGCCGTTTGTTGGAGACTGCTGTTATTGATACGATTGTGGCCGGTACATTGAACACGTACAAAACTCAACGAAGCGAAAACAAATTTGAGTATTAGTGTATTATTACATTAAATATAATTTTAGTCTCTAAGACCTGTCCTAAGATTTTTTTATGCCCTAGACGAATACCTTTTTAATTATTTTAAATGTCTTATTTTTTTTTTTACATTTTTTAAAAAGATTCATTTAATATCAAGGTTCTTTAAAAAAAATTATTACGTATCCACCTTTTTCTTTTCGTATAATTTTATTTACTATACCTGTTGTTGTAGCATTATAAACATTATTATTACTCTTGCTCCCGTCGGGATAAATCTGACCCCTTCCCCTATTACCGTCTACGTATATGGGATATTTTAAGAAGTGAACATCTCTCTTGGTAGCGGGATCTAATAGGAAAGGTAATTTCACTATATTTCTTTCCAGGAACGGGGCCTACCACAAGTTTTCAATAAAATTAATAAAAGTGAGTTAAGAAAATATATGTATATACTATTAACCGTTAAATAAAAATAAAATGGTGTCATGGACGGTCGCCTATCTGTCCAAGCTCAGGACCATCTTGTTAGTCCCTATAGTTATAACTATTTTTGATTTACGGTGTGTTTGGATGGAGGTTTAGAAGGAGAAGGGAGGGGAGAACTTACTTTTCTTTTTTTAAATTACGGATAATGATTTTTAGAAAATTGAATTAACAACATGATAAATGATCATCTAATACTTCAAAAACAAAAATTTATTTTAAAAAAACATTTTACATTGTTCGTAATTTAAAAAATAAAAGTCAATAATCTCTTCCTAAACCCTCAATCCATACACATCCCTAATGTTCTAAGTGTATTTGTTTGGATTTATTCTCTGCAAATTCAATTTGAAAACTTTTAGTTATGACCTTAGCTTATTGAGTAGGTGAAGGATTGAAAAACATAATTTGAAATTTGCCTTTTCAATTTTTTTTTTCCTTCGGATTGAATCTCAACAAAAATTTTTTTACAAAGAATAAAACCAAAAATTTCTATAATTGCAAGAAACTAAAATCAAATTTAAATCCACTAAGACCGATATAACTTATAACATGTCTGTCTCCGTGAGCATAGCTTATTTGGCAAAACATGCATTATTATATGCAAGGGTTGAGGTTCGAAGCCGCCACATTGTGTTAGATCTTGATCACCACAAAATGTTTTTCAGCAAACCACCACCATGTATGTACTTTCCTTCATATCCCCTACAAAAACCACAAAAAAATTCATGATTGGATGACCTTGCTTCGACGACCACTGCGCAAGATAGAGTGAATACATATATTCCACCATCAGAGGTTAAAGGTGAGAGAAGCAAGTCCGTGTTGTTTGATTCGTGTAGGCTTGCCAAATCGCTGCAGTCTTTAGAAACGGGGGAGAATTGACCTAATGTAATGATGTAATATTGAAATTTGGGTAGTGGTTTGTCGCATATGTAAAACCTGGTTGTGTAAGACACTTTAAAATGATGAATTGTTTGTGACTACTGCCTTACCTGGTTAGAATCTATTATATCTTTTATGAACTGGTTGATTTCAGGTCTAAATTATGAACAATTGATTGCCTTGCTCTCCTCTCTAATGTCTGATCCATGGAGGTATTCATGTGCAGTATTGTATGGGTTATGGTGATGGTTTCAAATGGGTTTCTCATGTCTTTTAAGTTTTTTCTGTACTGATGAATTGGAAGTAGTGTTGGTAGACATTACTTTTCAAGAAAGAAAAAAAAAAAAAAGGAACACAAAAATTCGGTAATAATTTGTTTTTGAAAGGAAAACAATTAGATTTTTTTTGAAGATGGTGAAGATTGATGAAGGTTGAATGAAGTTGTTAAGAAGATGAAGGAGATCAATGATGTTGCTGGGTTTTTGTGGAACCACACGTGCCTCACCTTTTTCCTTTCCTTTTTATTTTTTTTTTTCATTTTTTTAATTCAACAATTTAAAATCTGACATTTTTATTTTTTTTAAATGGTTAATTACACACGTGGCATGCCAAATAAGCGTTGACCAAGTCAAAATTGACCAAAAGGACCAAAGATGCAAAAGGGCTAAATCTTAGGGGCCCAAAATTGTAGTTTTTAATACTTAGGGAGCCAAAATTGCAAGTTTTTAAAAGTTAAGGGTGGAAAAGTGCACTTTAGCCTTAAAATTACTATAAATAGGAGGGTTTATTGTTGAACTAAGTCCAGATTAGAAAACCTTACAAACTATTAAAACATTTAGTTTTTTTTACTGAATATTAAGACATTTAGTTATATTTATTGACAATTGTATTACTACAAAAAGTTTAACTTATCATATCTATCATATTATTTATTGTTTTTTACTACTCATTTATTATTTATTGTTAGTTTTTTTTTGAGGGATATTATTTATTGTTAGTTATAAAAGACATGTAGAAAAATTGGAGACATTTTAATAAAGATTTAATTAATAGAATTGAAAATTTGAAACGAGTCAAACAAAAAGATACCAAATTTTTTATTTAGCAATCTTTTACACAAAAAATTAATGGTTCTCTCAAGCTTGCATATGAACAACATAACAACTTATCACGTCGAATCTGGAGATCTCTAGTGGGTGGTGGTGAATGGTTTTCTAGGGTTGGACCTTTGTCACTAGCAGCCTTGTTCTCCGTAGGAGGGGCTGATGAATTTGTACATACTCCGACAATGAAGTCAATAAGCGATGTGGGTGATATACGAATCTAGTGCAAAAGTGAGCGTATTTGAACCAATGTCATTAGTTAGTGGGTTTATGGTTTAGGGTTGGGTGATAGAGGAGGTTTAAGATTTTACCCTCTTTTTTTTTTTTAAGAAGAGGGTGGTTTTACCCTTGAATTGTTACCTAGACAATTGCCATTGAGGCGCATGTAAGCATACTAGAAGAAGCCATCATATTATTTGTCCTAAATAAATGGGCAAGATCTTTCTGTAGAGACTTGATCCAATGATATGTAGGATGATTCCATGCTATGGTCTACCACTCTACCTTCATATAAGCGTTGAAGGGTACCTAGATCCAGAAAAGGATTAGACATTGACCCGGTTTGGATCAACAACATAATATATCTTGAGTTTTTTAATGGTGGAGATCATGAAATATAAGAAAACATGAGAAAAAAAGATTAAGATGATTCATTCCCCATCTAAAGATCAATGTTTTTATTTGAAGAAGCCGATGAAAACAAGAGTTTCAATGCCTAAAGATCATATAAGACAAACAATGAATGATCAAAGGGAAAGCATAAATGTTATTCGGTATGCGGCATATACCAACGAAAAACAACAAATGATGATGCGTATACAATGTCTTGGAGGTGACGTTTGACCTGGGAACTGACTTTTTTTTCCCACCATGGGAAAGTGGGACCATTAATGACAGGTGGCGGTTTCAACCTGTTATTAAAAATAAATAAAAAATCTTATTCCTTATTTTGTTCAGTTTTATGTTTTTTACTATTTCATCTCCTTGCTGGAATAAAAAAAACTGATTCACACGCTTATCTCTTTACTCTTGTACCCTTTCCCCATCAACACAAAGAATACTACTATTTTCTATCATCCATCATGAATGCTGCAGGCAAACGACCCATTTCATCATTCTTCTCATAACTCAAGTTTAACTCAATCTCTTTGTATAACAATGATGGATTATTATCATGACAGCCCCACATTCCTCTTTTGTAATCTTTTTGCTCTAAAAC
>Ga0315913_1004846_pt1 | contig 16296 bp, 9 predicted proteins | sample MpolsnodulesMG_FD_207736 | JGI IMG/M metagenome (GOLD analysis project Ga0315913, IMG submission 207736) | Medicago polymorpha root nodule microbial communities from Los Angeles, California, United States - small nodules | ecosystem: Host-associated > Plants > Roots > Nodule | place: USA... | reverse complement strand
TGAGTCTAACTTTGTTTGTCATGAATAACTTTGATTGATGAACTATTACATGAATATATATGTCGATGAATTATTTTATGAATAACTTTTTTAATGAATATTACGTGAAGGTAAGTATATACGTTGATGAATAATTATATGCATGCTCATGTTGAATTATCATGATGATTATATGATGTTGCGATTAAATGATGAGTATTTATGAAATCATAATGTTGATGTTGTCAAGTCGTCGATGTCGTACGTTGTTGTTGATTAAGTTGTTGAGTCCATGCATACTCATAAAATTGGGGGCTTGATGCCCTGTTGAATGTTAATCATTCATATCATGTTGATTTGAGAGCCTATGCTCCACACGTTGATTTAGGAGTTGATGCTCCACACGTTGATTTTAGGAGTTTATGCTCCACACGTTGCTTTAAGAGCTATTGCTCGACACGTTGAATTGAGAGCTTATGCTCTAACACGTTGATTGGTACCACATGCATATTGCATAGTCAAGTTGTTGTTGTGTCGTTGCATTGTCGTCGTTGTTGAGTTGTTGTTGTCGATTGTAAATGCTAAGTAGATATAAATGAAACCTATGTGAATTATTATTGATAACAAGCATATGTGAACTATTATTGTTGTTAACTATTGTTGTTTAGGTTGTTAAATTCCGTTGATGAATTATATGTTTATTATTATTGAATGTGAAATCTCACCCCTTCTGTTTGAATGTTGCCTCTACGTGGGTAACGTGCAGATAACCAGGATTAGATGCGGATGTGAGTTGACTCTCTCGTGCGTCGTCTTAGGGTCGCTCTGATACGTAATGGGATGGGGATTAATTGCTATGTTTTCCGTTGTTGCGTATTATTTTTGAAACCATGTTGTGGAACCATGTTGTCTTGAATTAAGATTTTTATTAAAGTTGCTTATGTTGAGGCCGTAGTGCCAAAGTTGTCGAACTATGAATCTATTTTCCGCTGCGATGTTTTGTTAAAGTGGTTTTAATAAATAGTAACTTTACTCTATTTTTTATTTTAATTGAAGAGTGACATTCCGTTTTACGTTGAATACTCTGATTATTTGTATTATTTACATTGTTGGGAAAACGGGGTGTTACAGTTGCTAGATGGAACTACATCATCTTCTTCTGCCAATACTGACTGGCAACATTGGGTGGTAATGCAAGGGAATGAGATTGTGGCGGACGAAGACGTAAGGGGAATCAGTAGAGAAATTGGCCTGGATTTTTCGGGGGCCATTCACAATAGGTTTGAGGTGTTACTTGGAGAGGGTAAGGTTGCATATTCAGGTGACGTCGTGAGGAATGAGGGTGTGGGTGGCTCGTTTAGGAGTGGGAGGTCGTAGGTGAGTTTGGTGGTGTGTGGAGCGGGAGGGTGAGGGTGATGAAGTTGGTATCTTGGAATATTAGGGGTTTGGGAAGCGCAGAGAAGCGAAAGTGAGGTTGTTGGTAGGGGAAAAATTGTCGTGGATTGTGTGTCTTCAGGAAACAAAACTTTTTGCTTTTGATTCTTCTCGTGTGACTTCCTTATGGGGTAACTCTTCTTTCAATTTCTCTTATCGACCATCTGAGGGAGCGTCGGAGGGCCTGTTGATTATGTGGGATAACAAGGAGGTGGAAGTATGGTCCTCTGTCAGCAGACAACACTTTTTATTGATTCATGGAAGATTTGTTAAGTCGAATGAAGAGTTTCATTTGGTTAATGTGTATGCTCCGTGCGGTAGCCGTGATAAGGAGGCGTTGTGGGTATCCTTGTCGGCGCAGTTGATGCTGTTAAGGGGTAAACGAGTGTGTGTGTGCGGTGATTTTAATGTTGTTCGGAACATGGAGGAAAGACGCTCAGTTAGGGGAGAACATGTGTCAAATAATCATGCCACGTTCAATTCTTTTATTGAGGACAATGGGTTGCTGGATTTACCGCTTTTTGGACGGATTTTTACTTGGTTTAAAGGGGATGGTAGCTCCATGAGTCGCATCGACCGGTTCCTATTATTGAGGATTGGTGCTTCTCTTGGCCTAATTGCGTTCAAACAGCGCTTCTGAGGGGTCTCTCGGATCATTGCCCTCTAGTTCTATCGGTGGATGAGGCGAATTGGGGACCCCGGCCTAATCGTATGTTGAAATGTTGGCAAGATGTGCTGGGCTACAAATAGTTCGTGTCCGATAAGTGGAAGACTTTACAAGTTGACGGTTTGGGGGGATTTGTGCTTCGTGAAAAATTAAAGATGATAAAAGAGGCGTTGAAGGAGTGGCATGTTACTCATTCAAAGAATTTGCCGGGGAGAATCAAGTCCCTAAAGGAAAGGCAAGCAGAGTTGGATGGAAAAGGGGAGTCGGAGGCTTTGTCGGCTCTAGAAATTGAAGAACTGCATGCAGTTTCCTCTGATATTCACTCTTTGTCTCGGGTAAATACTAGTATAGCTTGGCAACAATCTCGGTTACACTGGCTTCGAGAGGGGGATGCGAACTCCAAATATTTTCACTCAGTTCTTTTGGGCCGGCGGCGCCATAATCATTTTCACTCCATTGTTGTTGATGGGCGGTGGTGGAGGGAGTTTCTCCCGTCTGCCAAGCAGTTTTCTCACATTTTGCAAATCATTTTAAGAGAAGTGGGACGAAAAAAGTAGCGTTGAACAACCTGACATTTAAGACTCTGAGTTATACAGAGGGTGGGGGGCTAACTAGGCCTTTTTCATAAGAAGAAGTAAAGGCGGCAGTGTGGGACTGCGACAATTTCAAAAGCCCTGGTCCGGATGGGGTGAACTTTGGTTTCTTTAAGGACTTCTGGATTGACATGAAACATGATATTATGCGGTTTATGACGGAATTTCATCAAAATGGGAGGCTGTCAAGAGGTATTAATTCTACTTTTATCGCTCTTATTCCAAAAATTGACAACCCTCAGAAGCTGAATGATTTTCGGCCTATTTCGCTGGTGGGAAGTATTTATAAAATTTTGGTGAAGGTTCTTGCCAATAGACTGCGGCATGTGATCGGTTCTGTTGTTGCTAAAGAGCAGTCAGCGTTTGTTCAAAATAGAGAAATTTTAGATGGGATTCTTATTGCAAATGAGGTGGTGGATGAGGCGCACAGATTAAAAAAGGAATTATTGTTATTTAAGGTGGACTTCGAAAAAGCGTATGATTCCGTTGATTGGGGGTATCTGGACGCAGTGATGGAAAGGATGTCTTTCCCCGTTCTTTGGAGAAAGTGGATTAAGGAATGCGTTTCAACTGCTACAGCTTCTGTTTTAGTTAATGGTAGCCCAACAGACGAGTTTCCTTTGGAGAGGGGGCTGCGCCAAGGAGACCCTCTCTCTCCTTTTCTTTTTCTGTTAGCTGCGGAGGGGTTGAATATAATTATGAAGTTGGTGGTTGAAAGAAATATTTTTGTAGGATATACAGTTGGGGCGACCTCTTCTGTGTCAGTTACTCATCTTCAGTTTGATGACGACACTTTGATTCTTGGAACGAGATTTTGGGCGAATGTAAGGGCGATGCGAACGGTTTTGGTATTGTTTGAGGCTATGTCTGGATTGAAAGTAAATTTTAATAAGAGCATGTTGGTCGGTGTCATTGTCTCATATTCCTGGCTGAATGAGGCGGCCTCTGTTCTTCGCTGTCGAGTGGGGAAAGTGCCGTTTGTGTATTTGGGTCTTTCGATCGGTGGTGATTCGCGTCGATTGATTTTTTAGGAACCTCTTTTGCGTAGCATCGAAGGTGTGTATGAAATATAACGGACGTGAAAATTCAATGGAAATGGTGAGTGGGTGGAAGTAACTTTTTGTTTTCAGAAAAATATTATTGTTCTTTTCTTTTTTGGTTACAAGGAAAACTAACAAAAACGAAAGAAGGAAAGCAGAAACAAGAAAAAACAAAATTACTATTTCAAAACAAAACAAAACAAAATTACAAAATTATCCTCTAATAATAACCAACTCAAAAGTGTGTAATTGGGTTTTAGGTTAAAGACAGGTGGGAGTAGGCTTGCTAACTACTCTTTCATGTTTTTAGGTGGGAGTAAGTTAGCAGCCTCATATATATATATATGAAAATAGTAAAGAAAATAATAATTCATACCATCATATCCTCAAAAAGTGATCACTTATTTTTTAAATGTGATTTTTATGGGCGTCTTTGGCATCCGATTTCAGAATGATTAGGAATAACAATGGTTCCACATGGTACTTTACAAGATTATACTCTTCAGTTCGGTGGGTTAGGGAGATTCTCTGAAAATTGATGTCGAGCTTTTAATATTACCTGGATTTCCGTACTTTTCATTATTTGGAAGGAGCACAATGCAACGATTTTTCATAATAAGACCAAACATTTTCTAGCATTATCTGAAAAGGTCAAACTGTAAACTTATTGGTGGTTAAAATCGTATTACATTTTGTTCAATTTTGATTACTCTACTTGGAGGTTGGACCCTTTGTTATGTTTAAAGGTTGTTTCTTAATTTTATTTATTTTAGCTATATGTTGTAGCTTGGCATGTATTGTGTAAGTTCCTGGATTTTTAAATTTCCTTTGGTACATAGAGGCTTATTTTTAAATTTTTTGGTTGGAGATTGATTTTGTAGAATAGTAAATGACTTAGAAGACCTAAAGTAAAACAAAACAAAATATCCTATATTTAGTGAGTTTAAAAAATAAAAAAATTGGGGGAACCGACTTGAAACAAACAAACCCTATTCTCCTCCAAGCCCTACACATTGCATACGCTTGCTCCATCCAGACCCTATTCTCATCAGCAATGAAGGAGCAGAGGCGACGGAGGGAACGTTCTTCATCGTCGGAATCTGACTCTGACGATTCATCGTCGGATCACCCTCCTTCTCCTCCGCCTTCCAAGAAGAATAAACCATTTGAACCCGAAGCTAAAAAAGAAAAGATAAACCCTAACGAGAAACCACATGTTGATAACAAACCAACACCAACCATGCCGGAACCACTGTTACCTTTGGTTGATTCTAGTTTGATGGCTGTAACCACCCCTACAGACGTGAAGGAATATCAAAACTCGTACGTGTTCGAGATGGACATGCCGGGAATGAAATCTGATGATATCAAGGTTGAAGTTGAAGATGCTGATGTGATTGTGATAACAGGCGAGAGGAAGAGGGAAGAAGGTGGTGGCGTCAAGTACTTGAACATGGAGCAGAGAAGAAGGTTTGGGAAATTCACTGGAAGGTTTCTTCTTCCTGAAGATGCTAATGCGGATGCTGTTTCGGCTGCTTGTCAAGATGGTGTGCTTACTGTTACTGCTCTCAAGAAATTGCCTCCTCCTCAGAACCCTAACAAGGCTAGAAAACCTATTGAGGTAGTTAAGATTGCTTGAATGAAACCCTGTTTTGAATAGTGGTGATTTTAGTTGTTTTCTTTTATGTTTTGGGTACGGAACAAGTTACTGGTAATTTTGATTTGTTAAGCAGTGGTTATGTTTCTATGGTTTTGATTTATGATGATATTGGTAGTTTTATTTGCAATTATTAATTAATATATCTAGCACTTTTATTATGAAGGCGTGTCCAAGTATCATACATGTATCGGTGTTTATTTATCTATCATATGTGATTACATACAATCACTTTTATTTTCTAAAATTATTACCTGTATTATTTGTTCATACCATGTTTGTGTCATGTTTGTTTTAGTGCTTCATTTATGTCATATCATGGGGTTGGTTTACAAAGAAGATGGAAGAAATCTTATTTATTTGCATGTAATTAAAGGGTGGGAGCGGTGTGCAATTACAATTGCGGCTGCAGTATTGTTGTTGCAATAGCATCGCAACGACATTGCACCACAACAATAGTTTATATTCAATCAGGTCGAATCAAACACTTTCGGCAATGTTCTTTCTAATCTTCTCATCAAAAATTAAAATTCCATAATCCTACACCCAACTATGTTTCGGATCTAATGAAAAATCTTACGTTTAACTATCTCTGAACTGTTTAGTTTAAGCTCCTCCCAATCAGTATGTACAAAGCAAATTGAGATTATGCTATAGTGATAAATAGTGTAGTGGCGCGGTAGTACAACTTTATATTGCTTGTGAAAATTTAAAATCCTTTCAGAATGCAATTGCGTCCGCAATACCAATTTAAAACTTTGGGTGGAACGTGGACTTGACCCCTCAAATTAGTCGATCACTGGGTCGGATACTGAGTTAAAAAAAAAAGGGTGGGATACATCTCCCATGGAATCATTACTAGTTTTGCTTTGCCTTAAACCTTGCAACTCTAAATCATTACTGCTAGAGTTTATCGACAAATTAGATAAATTGTTTGGTTTGTTTTTATTTACGATGATGATCTGTTTAGTGTAATTTGACAAAATCCTAGGTACAACATAGAAGAACATAAGGGCTTATGCTCTCTAGGACTTCTCGGAAAATTGAAATAGCAGATTCATTGTTACTGTGTCCTTTCAATTAATATATGTCTAACTTTATATGATAAAAAAAAAAATGTATGGGTAATGGGATCCTAAATTCCAATCAAAGCTTCAATTCAGTAACAAAAAATCTAAATTTTCAGAACATTATATATGTCTTACTTTATAGTTAAAATTATATAAGTGATCTTTTAAATTGAATCCAATTTTTAGAATTAGTGCTTTGATAGTTTTTGCTCTTGCCTCAAGTATTAAATGGTACATTTTCTAGTTCTTTAAGTATAAAGGTACATATTGACAAAACAACAAGCATCAAGGACTTGATGTTTCCTTTGTTTTGCCCTAATTACAAGCTCTTCAGTGGTAGCACCAAACTACAAGAATACATGTGATTTGTTACGACCACTTTTGTAGCTAATTCGCAGCTAATTTATAGCAAACCCATTTAGATTGAGATATGCTACGGAATAACTACTGAATCAGTTGCAACGTGGATTGAGAGACAAATTTGCGAGGGAATTAATTCCTAGTAAATCGTATCTAGTAAAACAAAAATCCTAGCAAAAATTTAGTTAATCCGCAGCAAAAATGCATTCAAAATGAATTTTCCATGATTTGGTTACTGTGTGCTTGGATTGTCTAGAATGAGCGTAACAGCAGGGTATTTAAGCAGAAAGAAAATACTATGTTTCAATTATTAGAAAAAGTTAAGTCATATTCTTTATGGTGGCTTCAAGCTTAGAAAGTCTGTTTTGATTTTGGGACTCGTATGTGGTGGTCGAGCCCGCTTGTATGTTTGGGCATCAGCTGATTTGTATTTGTATTCAGGTACTAACTTTGTAAATTCTTCGTGATCTCTTTGGTACCCTTGTGCTGAAGAGATTGCTTGTTAGTGTTAATATATATCAATTTTGATAGTTAAAAAAAATATATAATTGTTGTCAATTCAAATAGATAAACATGATTAATTTGGTTTGTTTTAATTTGAAAGCAACAAATATTTATTCTTTTAACCAAAATAAAAATTCATAAAAAACATTGTTCATAATTTTCAAACGTTAGCACAATAAAAAGAGCGAAAAGATTGGCACGTGTGAGTGTCCGTTTTTTCGCTAGTATTAATAATAATAGTAGTAGTATTTTAGTAAAATAGTTTTTTTTTTTAAAAAAATAGAGTAAAATAGTTGTCCATATTTCTCAATTAAAAACATTGGGACTCAATTTGGGAAAAGTCGTAACGCTCGTCTGGTATTGGAGAGAAATCAATTTCTAGAATGATGCTTGCAGGTGTTTAACATTCCAACAGCCATTAGCACTCCACTTCATTCAACTGTTAGAGGTGTAGTCCCACGCTGGACATTAATTGTTGTGAATTCGGATAAAATTCTAATCAATACTTTGATGTGTGAGAAAAAAATTAGCGGCAACCAAAACCAAATAGAATATGTTGCATATATACCAAGTCATTTGGATTGAATATGTTCCAAGTGAGTTGAAGATTCAAAAGCTAGAACAAACATATTGAAGATAGATTTCACTTCTTAAGGGAATAAGTGAATCATGGGAAGCTAGATGTGAAGCAATATTCAGGTAAATCTCAATTTATTGACATTCTAACTAAGTTATTTTGATCTTAGCACATAACATTTTGATATCACCAAAATGATCTGAACTCTCTCTCTCTCTTTCTCTCATCATTGAGCGTAAGCATAAAACTTGCCCCATCAACTAGTAGTTACCATAAATTAAAAATCAATTGAATAATACTTCTATCTCTCGGACACAAATTTAAACCTCAGAATTAATCCATCATTAACAAGAGGAACATAAAGAAAGCTATAAGGCCAATATAGTCATATCTCTATCCTTTAAATTGAAAACTTTATAAACTACATCAACTAATACACAAATGAAAGAAACTTTTATTTATAAGTCACTTCGTAGACCAAACTACCAAAGACTCGTAAAAATACACAAACAAAAAGTAAATTCGTGACACAATTTTTGTTTCTTAATTAGTAAAAATACAGCAAAAAAGAAAAGGCTTTTTACGGCAAGCTTTTTAACCTTAATCTAAAATTTGTTTCTTTCAACAACAAAAAAAATATAATACAAATATAATTCGCCATTTTTTGTTTTGTTTTTTTTCATTAGTAGGGTTTTGTGTTTGTTGGTTAGGATAAGTTCCTTTTGACCAAGGATTATATTTAGAAAGTTGAGGAATGGTAGCAACACACCTTCTAACACACACTTTTCAACACACTCTTTTTGATTGGTTAACCAATTTCAGCACTAAAACAATAGCGCTTCAAATTAACGATGGATCCTACACAACACCCCTTTCAGATGTCGAATTGTAAAAGGGAAACAACTAATAAGGCGTAGTGACAACTTCTACCATCTGACAAGAGTGTGTGTGGTCTGCCTAGAGCTTTTATTATTGGAAACTTAGTTATTTTGAGGAATTGGAGACGTAACACGTGGTTTACAATGGTGTTTCGTATGCACTTGGTTCCTTGTTATCGACCAATATATTAAACTAGTGTGCTTCATTTTTTTGTGCCTTTTTCTTAATCACGGTGGTCTTGAAGAAATTGGCACATCATACTCTGCCAAGTTATCTTATATTGAGCATCTCTTCCAGGTTATTCTTTGATGAATACCTTTATGGTTTTGTGGTGTTTGCTTTCTAACTACTGCATTTTTATTTGTTTTGCATGTGATATTTCAAGGAAAGCCTCATAACAATCTCTAATATGTTTTGGGATAAAAATAGGTTTTAGTCAAATTTTTATTTTGACTTTTGGTCTTTGTTATTCCAATTTATATTCCTTTTTTAATTTCATTAATTGATAGGTTTAATCATCGCTCATGTCAAAATAATAATAGTTATGTTTAGTGACAAGTAATTATTACGAGGAAAAATAAATGTAGAGATCAGCAAACTTATCGGTCTTTAATATTGTTGCGTACCTTGGCCCCGATACAACTCTATCAATATCCTCCAGCAACAACTCATGCGAAACCTGCAAGTTAATAAACCATTATATAACCTTAGGTGCGACAACGACACTATCCTTAAGGATTTATCCATATCATAAGCGCAAATCCTTAGATACAACATGCTCTCGAGTATAAATCATATACGAGATTACAGATTAACTCAAGTCTATCTCAGGAAGATGTTACTAGGAAAAACAAAAAATATGAGATGAATAGAAGAAGAGAGGGTTTTCACATTCTCATAAAAGTGGTATATTTTCTATATTAAATAGTGTGCTTTTGATAGGTTTTTGGTGAATAAAAACAATAGAAAGATTGTTAAGGTTAAAGTTTTGACATATCAACATGTGGTCAAAATAATAATGGAGTAAAAGAAGGCTTATTTGTAAGGTTGATTATAGGGCGAGGGACCAACTAAGTCCTTCACCATCACTACTATAGAAAGGAGTTTTCACATTGGCTGAAAAACACTTTTTACATCGGGTTGCACCCGATGCAACTAAAGGTGATGTGATATGATCGGGTGAATTTACTGTTTTGAGTCAAACATTAGGATCCTCACTGAGCTCAACCATACATGGTCGGCTTGTCTTTTCTACCACCTGAATGACAGCAGTGATCAAAATCAAAAGAAAGAAAACGAGATACTTACAGCTTGGTCAAACATTAGGATTTTACATACCTTTTTCATATTGAACATTATGTTTGGCACTCTACAACTCATCAAACATCCGGGAGTCAGAAGCTTGAACAATTATATTAATCCTAAGATTGTGATGCTATGACAAAGGGAAAACTTTCAAAAAAAATAAAATATAATACATATCTTTAACGTTGTAACAACAATAGACAACAATTTTGAACAAGTGACTTCAGAGCCGATTACGGGGGCTAGCTACGCTCATTACATGGGCCATCAAGGAGATAGCATGAAGAATGGTCATCAAATACAAATAGTGTGGATTGTTAATCATCTCCAGAACCTGACAAGTTTAACTTTAATCAAGCAGTACCAAGAAAGCAAACTATTTCATACACGACTTTCAATATTTTGGAATAGGAGCTGATGTCCTTAAACTGAAAACAAACCAAGAAGAGTGCAGACTTCTCTGATCTCAATCTCAGTTGAAAACCAGCAGGTTCATTATTCATTTAAAATAGGGTTTATTATTTTCTAAAATTATACTATGTAAGCAAAGAAATTATGTATCCAAAACAAACTATGAAGACACATAAGAACATATTAGAAGTTTCCTTCCAACAGATAGAGTTTAGAAGCATTATGAAAATTAATATAACTCCAGAAACTACAACAACCTGATTCACTTGTAAGGTGCATATAACATTGTGCAGATATGTAAATGCATGGTGACCAAAGAATCAAGTTTATGTTTGGAAATAAAAAGGATAATTTTAGGGAATGTACCACCTATAAGGTGCTAGAATCCAGCAGTAGCTCAGAGTTCGTTGATGTCGTTTTCCTCATTTTCGCGTCTTGACCATCGTCTTGACCATCGTTTTCCAAATGCTTCACATAAATACAGTATTAGTGTTGTGACTATGAGACATTAAGAAGGAAGGTCTAAATTTTTTAGCCAAACCAATACAAGGAAATATAACAATGCCAACCTAAATTACAACTTTTTAGTGAGACGGTTCCTTGAATGGTCCAATTGTTTAGATATGGATGTAAAGCTCCTAGTTAAACTAGTGTCTTTGTTGTTTCCTATCATGTTCAACAATCACACTTATGATTATCGGTGTCGATGTGCCTGTGTTTAGTGTCTATGTCTCTGCTTCATAGGTTGTGTAGAAGTAAATATATTTGGAATCAAACGATATTTTGGCAATGCGACATCCACTGGGTTTGGGAGATGAGCATCTTCTGCTTCTATCACAACCTCCAAATACCTGATGACATCCATTTCCTAGAGGAAGATCATCCTGTGAAATATAATAATAGCACGACTTTCAGCTGATTATATAAAATGTAAACTCAAGTAAGCCAATCCAAATAGCACGACTTTTACAGAATCTAAATCTATCACGTTGTTTCTATTTCTTCAATTTGGCCCTGATTCCTTCTTTCTCTTGAATTTGCTTTACAAATTTTACATATAACATTCCTATTATTCAATGATTTGTAGTGCTCTTTCACTTTTTCACCATTGTTTTGTGAGAATCTCCAACTTTCTCTTTATTTAAATTACTCCATTCAATTTAGAAAGACATTTTTGCTGAAAAATTTACTTCATATGCCTAATTCAATATAGTAAATCTTAAGCTATGTATTTATATTTACAACACAATGATAACATTTCATTGGTAATGATGGGGCAAGAATTTATCGGAGTACAACATATGCTCCTTCTCCATTCTACCTGCCATAAAAAATGAGACATCTTGGAGCCAAATACATATCTACGGTAGTAGACAATCACTATAACTATGAAGAGAGAGAGAGGCATACTCACTTCTCTCCATATTATGTTCTGTAGCAGTAGCGCTTCAAATTAACAATGCATCCTAAACAAAACCCCTTCCGAATGTAGGTATGTGCAAGAGTATTATTGAGAAAAACTCAAGTCCCACATCGAATAGATAACTTGTCCCACATCGGATAGATAAGACTCTTGATAAAAGTTTATATATAGAGTAGGCAATCCTCAACTTACAAGCCGGTTTTGTGGGGTTGTGTTAGGCTCAGCCACGATTTCTAAGATGGTATCAGAGCTTGTCGAATTCAAGGGCCACCTACCGATTCACGCACCAAGCCCAAAGAGTGCTCGGTGTGAGGGGGTGTATTGAGAAAAACATAAGTTCAACTTGTCCCACATCGGATAGATAAGACTCTTGATAAAAGTTTACATATAGAGGAGGCAATCCTCACCTTACAGGCCGGTTTTGTGTGGTTGTGTTAGCCCAACCACGATTTCTAAGAAGTATGTCTTCTAGTCTTTCAATTATTTTAATCTCAGTTATTTTGAGGACTTGATGAGATGCAGCTCAAGGTTTAATTGAATAGCTTCGTTAGCATAGGAAACAACTTCTACGAAATACATAGAAGTGAGTGAGTGCAATCAAAGAGGTAAAAAAAATGAAAAACAAAGGAGAAAGGTGGGTTTTGGAGGAACTGTTTAAGAATAGAATTCTCAATTGATGAAATAAAGAGATATATTGTTATAAATAAATATGACTCATAATAAAGCAAATTATAGTACAAGAAGCTCATCAAATTCACATACTGTCATGGCTCCATCGATATCTTCCAAAATAAACTCATAGTAAACCAGCAAAACAATAACCATTACATAAAACCGCCTCATAATAAGCGCAAATCTCCTGGGATTAATTAAACATGTCTTTCACCGGTATGAATCATATTCAAAGATTACTTGTAATGAACATAGCAGATGTTACAACCTAGGAGTAGTAAAATTGTTTTTTAATGGAGGAGTGTTGTGTTGTTCTCTCTGTTTGTTTGTACGTATGTGTGACATTTTTGTTTTCTTAAAATTGTTTTTTAAGGTTAAAAAAAAGAATTTGTAAATCACTAAACAAAGATATTTTGTTAGACCTAGCAAGACGTTGAAAGCAAAAGGCTACCGTAGGAGGTAGATGTTAGCTAACATGACACCCATTTATTGGTTTCTTTTTTGATCGGGTTTTGTTTCAACACAATTTTCACACGAAAACTCTCTGTACAATTCTAGTAGAAACTAGAGAGTAGACATTCACATTTTCAGCTTCAAATTCACTCTCTATTCTTCTCTTTTTCTGTAACTTTTCTTTGTTTTGTCCTTCATTATAGATGCAAGTTCTCTCTATATTGTCTTTCTTTTGTCCTTCGTTATAGATGCAAGTTCATAATCTCATACATAGTTGTGTGATTTTTAGGAGAAAAAAATACAAGATTTAAGTTGCTATTGATTTATTTTTGGGTTTCAAAATAAAAAGAAGAAGAATCCAGTCCAACCACACAATCGGCTCAACTGCTCGTTTTCTTGGTTTTCATCTGGTTTTCTGGTATTCATCTCGATTTTGTTGCAAGGTGGTTTTGAGGGACTTCCAAACCAGTCATAGGTCCGGTTCAGGGTCAAACCGGTCAGTCTGGTCTGATTTTGACAACCTTAGGTTAAAACAAAACCCCATTAATGAAGCATAACAAAACCATGATGAATGATCATCCCATTTACTATAACTTGTTAGGTATGGTTAAGTGTGTCAACATTATGCGGAATTGTGACGTAAATCGTTATGAAACCATCATTATCCTACTCCGCTCTCATGTTCCATATGTCGAAGGACTATGTTTGAGAAACAATATCAGTATATGATTCCATGTAAAAAGTTTTAACATAATGTTGTCCATTTTAAATGCGGCAATCATTTCTGCCCCAACATTTATTGGCGGGTTGGGTTTATAACCTATGAAACCCAACCATATAGAGTTTGTGTCGGGTTGCAATGAACATCATAGAGAGGATGAAGCATGTTCATTGTCGCCCTAGCAAATCTAGATGGTTGGGTTGCATGGGGTATAAACCCAATCAATGAAGGATTGGGGGCGAAAGTGATTCACGTATTTAAAATGGACAACATTATAGTTATTAAAACAGTTTACCTGAAATCATACATTAACATTATTTCTCAAAAGTAAGTTGTCATTTAACGTGTGGAACATGAAAGCAGAGCAGAATAGTGATGGTTTCATAATGAATTACACCGCAAGTAAGTTTTCGTACAATGCTAACATGCTTAACCATACCCAGTAAGTTGGGGCCTCTATAGTAAATGGTATAATCATTCACCATTTTTTTGTTTTTTTTTGTTTTGTTTCATTAATGGGGTTTTATTTTGTTTTGTTTCATTAGTAAGGTTTTGTGTTTTGTTGGTCAAGATAAGTTACTTTCGACCAAGGATGATATTTCTTATATGTTGGTCCATAGCAAGGAAACACCATGAGTGTATGCGAATCGTGAGTTGCGTCTCAAAATCCTCAATAGTTAAATACAATAAGCATGTATCTAACATAATAGACAAACAATGTAACTATGAAGAGAGAGAGAGAGAGAGGGAGAGAGAGAGAGAGAATACTCACTGCTCTCCAATTTCACCACTAAAACAATATCGCTTCAAATTAACGATGGATCCTACACATCACCCCTTTCGAATGTCGAATTGTAAAAGGGAAACAACTAATAAGGTGTAGTAACAACTTCTACCATCTAACAAGAGTGTGTGTGGTCTGTCACCTCGAACTTTTATTATTGGAAACTTGGTGATTTTGAGAATTGGAGAGATAACACGTGGTTTACAAACTCGTCTGGTGTTTCGTATGCACTTGGTTCCTTGTTATCGACCAATATATAAGAAATATCATCCTTGGTCCATAGTCACATATCTAACCAACAAAACATAAACATATTTATCTATTATCTATTATATATATATATATATATATATATATATATATATATAAAAAAGGAAGATAGTTATGCAACCATAATATCCATTTTTTGTCATGTCATCCCAATTTTACCTTTAATGTTTTTGTCGTGTCATCTCAATTTTGCCTTCACTCTTATGGACTCCAGTTTATTCGTTACATATTCATTCCAATTTTTTTCCGTTACACATTGATTATTAGTATCATATATTCTGTTACATGTTAATTAGCATCGATTGTCATTACATGATTGCTTAACAACTATAACTTGTTACCTTTGTTGTTAAAACTCAATTCATGTTTAGTTATTTGAAGAAAGGAATCGATGGAATTGGTATTTCCAGGTTCAGCTATTCTTAATCATCTTCTCACTTATGTGTATTTGTTGGATTCATCCATCAATAGATGAACAAGAGTTGTTTGTTTGATTCTTTGATTATACTTGATCATGTGAGTCCTTCAAAGTGTTCACACTTTCATTTATTTTGATGGTGTCTTTTAAATGTGTGTTTCATTTTTTTGTGCCTTTTTCTTAATCACAGTGGTCTTGAAGAAATCGGCACATCATACTCTGTCAAGTTATTCTTATATTGAGCATCTCTACCAGGTTATTCTTATGAAGAATATCATTATGGTTTTGTGGTGTTTGTTTTCTAACTATTGCATTTTTATTTTTATTTTGCATGTGATTTTTCAAGGCAAACCTCATAACAATCTCTAATATGTTTTGGGATAAAACTAGCTTTTAGAAGTTTTTATTTTGACTTAATATGGTCTTTCTTATTCCAATTTATATTCCTTTTTTAAATTCATTAATTGATAGGTTTAATCATTGCTCATGTCAAAATAATAATAGTTATGTTTAGTGACAACTAAATATTAACGGTAAACTTATCGATCTTTAATATTGTTGCGTAACTTGCCCCTCGATACAACTCTATCAATATCCTCCAGCAACAACTCATGTGAAACCTGCAAAATAATAAACCATTATATAACCTTAGGTGCGACCATGTCACCGTCCTTAAGGATTTATCTATATACTATCCATATCATAAGCGCAAATCCTCATATACAACATGCTCTTCTCGAGTATAAATCATATACGAGGTTACAGAACAACCCTATCTCAGGAAGATGTTACAAGGAAAAACAAAAAATATGAGAAGAAAAGTAGAAGAGAAGGTTTTCACATTCTCATGAAAGTGGTATATTTTTTAGGGTTAATAGGTCTTTACCCCCCTATAATATAAGTCATTTTTGGTTTTCCCCCCTGTAAAAGATTTTTTTTGATTTACCCTCCTGTAAAATATTTTTGTTTTGATTTACCCTCCTAATAGGCCAAACAAAAACCAATTTTTCTTTTTTTCAAAAAATTTTTCGTTTTTGTTTGGCCTATTAGGGGGGTAAATCAAAACAAAAATATTTTAC
>Ga0315913_1004845_pt1 | contig 16301 bp, 18 predicted proteins | sample MpolsnodulesMG_FD_207736 | JGI IMG/M metagenome (GOLD analysis project Ga0315913, IMG submission 207736) | Medicago polymorpha root nodule microbial communities from Los Angeles, California, United States - small nodules | ecosystem: Host-associated > Plants > Roots > Nodule | place: USA... | reverse complement strand
GTGGCAGTCAGTCTTCGATGTGGTGGAAAACAATTTGCAAGGTGCGTGAAGGTGTGGGGAATTGGTTTGAAAAAAACATCCGTAGGGTAGTGGGCGGGAGACCTTTTTCTAGTATGATACTTGGTTAGGAGATGTTCCTTTGCGAGTAAAATTTCCTCGCTTGTTTGATTTAGCGATGGATAAGGAGTGTAAGGTGGCAGACATGTTGAGGAGGGGTGGGCGGTTGATGGTAGGGCGTGGGATTGGAGACGCCGTTTGTTTGTGTGGGAAGAAGAGTGTATAAGGGAGTGCTCTGTTATGTTACATAACTTTGTTATGCAGGAATATGTTAGTGACAAATGGAGATGGCTGTTAGATCCTGTTAATGGTTATTCAGTGAAAGTCTTCTATTGTTACATTACTACTACATGTCATATTTCAGACAGGTCCCGGGTTGATCATGTTTGGCATAAACATATACCATTAAAGGTGTCTGTGTTGGTTTGGCGACTCCTTCGCAACAGGCTTCCTACTAAAGACAACCTGGTGCATCGGGGAGTCCTTCTTTCAACAGATGCGGCGTGTGTTGGCGGGTGCGACCACATTGAATCCACCACACACCTCTTTTTACATTGCAATGTATTCGGTTCACTTTGGTCTCATGTGTGGAATTGGCTTGGTATTTCATCAGTGCCTTCTGGTGAGCTTCGACATCATTTTATTTAGTTTACCAAAATGGCTGGCATGCCTAGAGCTTTTCATTTATACTTCAGGATAATATGGTTTGCAACTATTTGGGTGATATGGAAAGACAGGAACAACCGTCTCTTCCAAAATACGGTGTATGCTCCTTTTGTTCTCATTGATAAAATTAAGCTTCATTCATTCCTTTGGTTGAAATCTAAACACGTGGCTTTCGTTTATAGTTACACAGATTGGTGGAAACATCTGTTGCTTTGCATGGGTGTTGTTCTCTTGTAACTGTTTTTCTTTGATTGGTGCTCTTTTGTCACCGGTTGCTGTAATTTTGTAAATATTTGTGGAGTTTCTTTCTTTTGCGCGCAAGTGGAAACACCTTTTGGTAATATATATCATTTTGATTTCTTCAAAAAAAAAGTGTCATCATTACTAATCACCATCAAGAATATCAAATGCTAAAATACACAAATTACATAATGACTAAGAACATACAATGAATTATACTGCAAAGAATGAAAACCTACGATAAAATTTGGTTTGTGAGTCTTCAGCTATCACAAAGAATGAAGTTTGATACAATCAAGTAGTTGCTCCAAAGTAAGCTCTTTATTACAAAAAATTCTAGTGTTTCACTCTTTCAAAATACTCCATAAACAAGCCAACTAGATTACCTTAAAACAAGAGTGGATATTCTTCTTGAACAAATGCTCACCTCCAAATTGCAAAGCATGATCACCAATGTCGGTTGGGTTGACATAGAGAATTATCAACCACCGCAAAATAAAGATTTTATACACTACATATATAATCACAAACAATGAATAAATGATTAATTGTTTCATCTTTTTCATATCTTCCCACACAAAGCAACGAATCATACGTTAATTACCACACCATGATGAATTAAATTATCCTTTGTTGGGGGTTATTCTATTAAAAATTCTCGAGGCAAATAACAAACTTTCAAAGGCACTATTTTGTTCCAGATTATATGAGAATGAATATGATAACTGGGCTGCTTGGTTCGAGTAAGAACATGATAGGCACATTTGGCCGAGTATCATCAACAAAGCTCTGAGACCAAACACATTATCAAATATCAGCAACATTTTCTTGCAAAAGAATAATATCTAACAAATCCTCCTCACATAAAGTTGTCTTTTCTACCGCCATCGTAGTCCATCAATCCCCCATCCATGTTTTACATCTCTAACTACTATCAACACACAAATAAAAAATATGAATAAACCTAATCCTCAAGCACTCATCATCCAAGCAAGGATCACTTAAGAAAGAAATATTCTATATATTATGATGTGCCTCATCTCTTCCTTAAACCAAGTTTAGTGTTGCGTAGTTTTAATAGTTTCTTTAATCACTACAAAAAATTTCTTCACAAAATTTTAAATACGGTTAAAACCAAATTTTCTAACTATCCTTAAACTAGTTTTGAACAAGTGTTGGGAAACATGTTTAGAGTATTAGTAAAAGTTTCTCTCCAAAATATAAAGCTTAAATTTCTAAGTTCAGATTTGGTTACTTTTAAGTGTAATTTTTGGTATTTTAAAAAAATCACATTTAATGTTGTAAAAAAAAATCACATTTAATTCATCTCATGTTAAAAAAATCTAAATTTTAGTATATAAACTTTTTATGATGTTCTAAACATATTTGAAAAAAATGGTTAAAAAAATTAAGAGTTTAATGATAACTAAAAAAACTAAAAAAAAACTTAAAAGGTATTAGTTTTGTAGAAATCAAAATCATTTAGTCTCTCACAATTGTTAGTGATACAATTAAGTTTATGAATGAAATAATATTCAAATCAAACTCTGACATTTTTAATCGAGAAAAAAAGTTAGTTCATAACTCGTTAGTTTGAGTTTGTTAGGAACTGAATTGGTCTTCACATAAATTGACCAAACAATTGAACTTAAGTGGTTAATGAACTTTACTAAGGACAAATTGTTCGGGAGAATCCAAATTTGATTCATAACCGAAACAATTCTATGCTAAACTATCCTTACCTCTTAGTCAAACTCCGGATTACCAGAACCCTCTTCCCTTAAAAAACTGAGGGTTAGCACAATTTTTATTTTGAGATTTTAGTCTTAAATTAAAGGCTTAATTAATGAATTGGTCCCTTAAGTTATTTGTTGGTTACATTTTGATCTCATAAATTATTAATGTTACAATTTGGTCCCTTAAGTTAGCATATGTTAGCCAAATAAATCCCCACCGTCGGTCTTTTGTCAAAATGTTAAATAGACATATGTGAACGGTGACGTGACAACTTGCAATGTGTATCCACCTTAGACATTGACTTAACGGTTTTGACGGTGGAGATTTATTTGGTTGACGGAAGATGACTTAAAGGGACCAAATTGTAATATTAATAACTTATGAGACTAAAATATAACCAACAAATAACTTAAGTGACCACATCATTAATTAAGCCTAAATTAAAGTAGCACCATAGTATTTGTATAGTGAGAGGCGGCCTACTTGAAGTATGAAAAACGGCTTCCTCCATCTGGTTTCATAGCTTTTCAATTACTTTATTTAATAAAGAAAAAATAATCGTGATTTTGCAAAAAAAATAAAAATTATTATCCACTATTGTACTTTAATTATCATAAATACATACTAAGCAGTAATGAATTTAGAGTAATTCACATAATATTAAAACTATATATTTTTTTTATTAAAACTATAGATAATAGTAAGACCCTTGGAGGGGGATAGCACTTGTGTACCATAATGGTATGTATCATTATCCAATTAGAATCTGCCACATGGCACATCCTTTAAAAAATTATATCAAATAAAGCATTTATAAAATAACATTGGTAGGTGGCTAATGGTGCACACTTGGAGGGACAATGGGCAGGAAGTGAGGTGAATTATATGCTCAGCTCAGGTCCCAAAGGGTAAGAGTGTCAGAGAGCGTGAGTGAGTGGGAAAAGAAAGGCTTGTCGCATTATAGACAAGAAAAAAGAAAAGAAATCAAATAGCTACAATCCAGTACGATACAAATTTCACATGAGCGGAGAATCTCTCCTGGTTGATTGCACCACTTATAAGTTGAGAATGAAATCTTGATTTAATAACAAAAATTGTGAATGAAATCTATCATCGCTAATTTTTATACTATTAGAGAGTAGATTTAAAATTACGAATCACTGTTGTTATTAGATATGAATGGGTGGAAATCTCTAATTGTGAATGAAATCTATCATCAACACTTATAGAATAAAGAACAAAACTTTTATCATACACCCTCGACACTATATTTTTTTCTTCACAATATTGCAAGCTGCTGGACCAGATATGAACTTGTTCGTGTGAATGACCTAGATTTGTTTTGGGGTTCTTGTGCAAATCCATTTTCATGTCTTTGAGCTCAATATGGTGGTGGAGAGAAGATTAGATTGAGAAGAAAAATTATACTACTTGTGTATTCCGCCATTAATGATACGATTATATATAACAATTTATGTTGGAGTAAATAGACAATTACCTCTCTCCTCGAAATTGTAAGTTTCCTCAATTATCTCTTAAATTAACAAAACTTCAATTACCCCTTGAAATTGCACAACGTTAATCAATTTACCCTATTCGTCAAATTCTTCTGTTAGTCAACATGATATTTTGCAAATACCCCCTGAAGTTTTGCACTTATGTGCAAAATGCCCCCGAACTTTAAAATTTATATATATTTTTCTTATACTTGACTCAAAAGATATTAAAGGCAAACAAGGAAGCTTGAGAAATGCATTTAGGATTCAAGAGCTTAAAGAGTTACTTGGTGAAGGGTACTATGGTAAAGGAGGATTACGAAAAGTGTTTATTGAAAAGAAATACATTGGTGAAGTTGAGGAAATTCAGAAACTTCAGGATGACAAGAAGCTTGAAAAATTGCTTGATTGTTGTGAAATGATTGATGACATTGAAGGAGATGATGGTGGATGTGAGACTTGTGGTGATATAAAGTTTGTTCCTTGTGAATCATGTTATGAAAGTCGTAAAATCTACTAAGAAGGTGATTATGAAGAAGATGATAATTGTGAGGTTGGTGGGTGAGTGTGGATTTCAAAGGTGTTCTCATTGCAATGAAAATGGACTAATAAGATGTTCTATGTGTTGTTTCTAGTTCCATATTTCATTTTGACGTTTAACAATGAAAATGGCCTAAGTTAATTGTTAATTGTTTGCCTTTAATATATTTTGAGTCAAGCATAAGAAAAAAAATTATAAATTTTAAAGTTCTGGGGGCATTTTGCACATAAGTGCAAAACTTCAGGGGGTATTTGCAAAACGTCATGTTGATTAAGAGAAGAATTTGATGGAGGGGATAAATTGATTAATGTTGTGCAATTTCAGGAGCGTAATTGCCTATTTACTAATTTATGTTGGATAATAATCTTTTTTTTTTTTTTTTTTTTTTACAAATATTGGATAGAGTTTAATTAGAATTCTCTAATAGTGCAAAGTCATTTTACACAAATTTATTAAAACCATTTAATTAGACAAATCATCATGTGTGTTTAAAATAGAGAAAATCAAATCAAATCTTTTCTAATAAATAACTTATTTCCATCTGCATGAAAGAGTAGAGAAAGCTTTTTTCTTCTCTCCTTCTTCCTTATGTTTTCACTCTTGTTCTCATTCTTCTTGATCTCTTCCTCTTTAAATTTGTTTCTCTTTTTATGATTAAATGCTAACATTATTTAGGATGCTGGTAAAACTGAGGTTGTACTAGTAAAGCTAGAAACAAAAGATATTGCTAAATAAAGTTAAAAAATTAACTACTGATATTCAACATCATCCAAATTGATTTTATTTACCTACCATTGTTTCTTAAAATCTAGGCCACAATTGTTATTTACTTTAGGAATGTTTCAACCACGTACAAAATTAATGCACATTATTCGACAAACAATTCTTCATAGGTGCCATTGCATGAATTGGAGCAATATAAAAAAGAGAAATGATATTTGTTACGACCAATTTAGGACAACTTTTTAATAACTTTCTCTCTCATTACAAACTAGGTTTCATATTATATAATTTGAAGGGTATTTTGAGAAGAAAAAAAATAGGATGGCTGAAAACCACATAGGGTGGAAAAAGTAACGATCTTATTAATATAGGATACAATTGAAAGTACATTTTGAGTTAGGCCTGCCCCAAAATGTTAAGATTTCTGCTCTTCCCCCTGCACAAAACACTCGCACCCAACATGATTTCCAAATATACCCATGCGTTAGTTAAGTCATGTAACTAACGCACCTTATAATTTTGCGCCACTTAAGTCACGCCGCGTTAGTTAAGTCACGCAGCGTGACTTAAGTGTATATACAGCAAAACAACAACACAACATTCTCACTTTCAAACTTTACCAAAATACGATTTTTCCCTCAAAGTGCGAATTTCACCAAACTCAAGAAAATCATCATCAAATCACGCAATTGAACAAGTAAGTGTTGCTTATTCTACATCATTGCTTAACTTTTGTTCAAATTTTATGATTTTTTTTTGAAGAAATTAGATATTTTTAGGTTTTTAGAAATTTGGCTTGCATGTTAGTTTTGATTATTGTTAGTGATGAATTAAATTACGAATTGTATTTTAGATGTTGTTTAGGGTACAATGTGGTAGTTTATGGTTTAGAAATTGTTAGATTTCTTAGTTGTTTAAAAATTGCACTGTATGTGTTTGATAAAATGTCTCAATGATATATATATATATTTGGATTGTTAATGATTAAATTAGTTAGAAATATGTTTGTTAATATTGATTATAGTAAGTTTCAGGACAATGTGGTAGTTTACGTATTGAATTGTTGTTGTTGATTATAAGTGTTGTTGTTGTTCAATTGTTGGAATTGTTGTGAAGATATGTCTCGGAGGAATATGTCTTAGAGACCGCCTGAGCCGCCTCAGGATAGGAGTGACAGACTTAGGGCAGGGAGGCCTGCCCCTACTGATAGTTTACGGAGGGAGAAACAAGAATTACGTCCTCCTTTCATGACTGGTCGAGGGAGAGGTGGGGGCACAAGACTTGCTAGAGTTGATGCTGCGGGAGGATCATCGTCTCAGACGGGTCTATCACAGACGGTGGACCCAACGCAGTATCAGCAGGATTATCAGGTGTATCAGCAGCCACAAGATTAGGCGTATCATTTTGAAGAGCCTCAACCTCACCAGTATCAGTTTGATGCGTATCAGCAGCATCAATATGAGGATCATCATGAGCAACCTGATATTGAGGAGCCTCAACAGCAGGATGATATTGAGTAGCATCAGCAACATGATGGTGGGGGTCGTTTTCAGGGGGTGCCAAGGGTGGTGTAAAAGGTCGGACCGGACGACTATGCAAGGGGCCTTCTGACCTCACGCTTTTACCTCGCTTTGGTGGGCATGTGGCATGCAGGATATGGGTCGATGCCGATGTAAGTATATTTTAATGTTTATTTTACTTCTTTTACTATTTATACAACTTATTCTAATTATTATTTTACTTATTTAATGTTAGAATTAAAATTTATGTTAGAATATATTTAATGTTTATTTTACTTATTATTTATTTAACGGTGTTGTTTTTTCTTTTTGTATTTCAGTTTCAGAAAAAAAAACACAGGGTGAAAGGTATCTCGCATGGGAAGAAGCTGAGCCTTAAAAACCTAACAATCCCTCAACCGGGCGAACAAAATGACTGGTTTTGGTCAGAAGTGAATATGTCCGGTCTTACTCCCCTCCTGACTAGTGGGTACGAGAACAACTATCACGAGTTCGTTTCTGCAATGTCAGAGAGATGGCATGAGGAGACCAGCAGCTTCCATCTACCTGTTGGGGAGATGAACATCACACTAGATGATGTGGTGTGTCTTCTAGGCATCCTTATCACTGGAAGACTCCTTCCTGATAGAGAGTTAAACCGCGAGGAAGGGATAAAGATGATGCAGGTGGACCTACATTTTACAGAGGAGGCTGCCGCTAAGGAGGTGGCAAGACAGGGTGCTGCTCACTTCAGTTTTGGTGTACTGAAGAGGCGTTACGAGGAGCTCTTGAATAGGTGTAATCAGCTGCTTGAGATTGACACACAGGAGGAGCAAGACGAGCGAGCTCATGTTAGGTTGGCCTGTATTAAGGAGTTTCTGTTGCTCTTGCTTGGCTGACCCATTTTTGCCGGTAAAAACAACAAAAACATTAATCTGTTGTGGCTGCTTGCGCTGCAAGATATGGACGAGTTGGACAACTAGTCATGGGGTGGGATGGGACTTGCTTTCCTATACGAGCAACTATCTCTTACCTCCGACTCATCTGTGGCCTCTTGTGGTGGTTACAAGACCTTGCTTGTGGTAATATTTGTTTTTCTTCTTTTTTACTTATTGGATCGTAAATGTATAGTTGTTTGTATAATACTTGTGCTGATATAAATTTGTTTCTTTGTGTTTGCAAGGATGAACTTTGGCGCACTTCTCGAATATCATTCTGAGGATTGACAACGAGGACTACGAACCTACTGTTGCCCCGCTTGTGAGTCAATGGAAACCTCCCATGGGCATTTCTAATCATGGACACTACAGAGATGCCATTGATTTGCTGGACCATTCTAATGTCACCTGGAGGTCGTACGAGAGACGACGACACATCACTCCCTTTCAGGACATATGCTGGTACTTCAGATGGATCATGGCCGGCAGAGATAAATGGTCCGTCACTTGCCAGAGCGGGTTCTTAGGCAGTACGGGTATGTCCAGACACGACCCAGGCCTCCTACAGATATTGAGCTTCTTGCGGCAGATGACGTAGCCCAGACCTTCACAGAGTTTGCTCTACATGTCCTAAGCCATCAACAGAGGGGTCATCCGGTTTTGGATAACCAGCTGTGGGCTCATACTAGGGGATACATGAGATGGTTCATTAGAGTATCACATTCTATTGTGAACCCCCTTGCGGCCATTCCTGACTACGCAGATTAGGCCCCTCCTCGTCTTGTCCCTCCTTACGAGGAGGTTCTTGTTGAGCAGCAGTGAGCCAGGCATCCTCCCGACCCATACTAGATCATTAACAATATCAGATCCAGAGTGGATGGTGTAATGGGGCATCCTGTTGTGTTTTATAATCCATAGGAGGTTATGCGCTTGATGCAGGGCATCCAGTCCTAGTGGAGCATGATGAAGCAGATGCCGGATCCGTGGAGGAGGAGTAGGAGTCCACGGGAGTAGGGTTTTATGATATTTTCTAGGTTTTTTTTATGACATTTTGAAGGATTTGGTTGTAATCCTATTACATTTGCGCATTTTGGCACTTTTATGACATTTTTCGTTGTTTTATTCTGTTATTTTTCGTAATTTAATTATGACTTGCTTGAATGAATGATAAAAAATGCATGCAATTGAATGAATGAATGAATGCATGAAAGAAGGAGTGAAAAAATTAGGGAAAAGAGAGGTTTTTGCTTCTTCTGATTTTCTGCAAAGACTGGGCGTGAGTTAACTCACGCATGTGTTAACACTGTGCATGGGTTAACGCACGTAGTGTTTTACACATGCGCATGTTAAGTGTCGCAACGTTAGTTAACTAACACATAGTTTTACACTTGCGTTAGTTAACTAACGTAGGGGTATTTTAGGCATGGCTGTAGGGCGCGAGTGTTTTGTGCAGGGGGAAGAGCAAAATTCAAATGTTAATTAAGTGGGCTTGGCTGGGAAACAAGGGATGAAGGGAGGGTTTATTGTAACCGATAGATATAAATTGGAAACGAAACCCTTATTTGGCAGAAGAGAATATAGGTAACTCTCAAAACCCCAGTCTCCCTTCCTTCCACAGTTCTACTCTCGCATCACACATAATGGGAAACCATAAGAAGAATACAAATGGAAAGATGGGTCAAAGTCTAGCACAGAGGATGAAGGTGGTGGTGGGAAATTTTCGAGAAACAATGAAGAAAGTTCGCATCCGGAATCAATTGGGCATTCTGTTGTTGGCGGTGATGGCACTGATAGGTGTGCTGATTCTTTCATACTTTTATTTTCGTCCTTTTGAGAAGCAACATGAGGAGATTAGCTTTGAGGAGTTTAGGAATAAGGTTTTGGAACCAAGATTAGTAGACCATATTGTTGTCTCCAACAAAGAACTTGCCAAAATATACGTCAGGAGGAACGATAGTGAAGTAGTAGGAACAACTCCTGCAAAATATGAATATTTTTTCAATATTGGAAGTGTTGATTCTTTTGAGAGGAAGTTAGAGAAGGCACAAGAAGGACTAGACATTCAACATCATGATTTTGTATGTGTTACGTATTCTTTCGAAACTAAATGGTTCCCAATGTTTATCTTATTATCTGAACTCCTGTTGATTATCAGAGTTGTCTTATATAAGGAGGGTATTGATGGAACTAGATTATCAAACATCGGAAAAGTACATAATAATGTTACTAAAGTAGAAAAATACGCCAAAAACAAGGTTGGTTGATTGGTACTGTTGGGGAGTCCGGGGAGCCCCGGGAGCGGCAATGAGCCAAACGTCCAGAACCATAAGAGACTTGAACACCACACTCTTACCCAAAACCTTAAGGCAATGAGTTTATGGGTTCCTTCTCTTATATATCCTTTGTTTCCTCCATTCCTAGTCGATGTGGGACATAATCATTAACACTTGATTTCCCAACAATCTTCCCCTCAAGTGTGAGTCACTCACATCACTAGCCTGATCCACACTAGGATCCTGCTCCCGCTCCCCACTGAGCCTAACCAGGGCTCTGATACCACTGTTGGAGAGGTCCGGGGAGCCTGGGAGAGCATTGGGCCAAATGTCCAGGACCATAAGAGACTTGAACACCACACTTTTACCCAAAACCTTAAGGCAATGGGCTTATGGGTTCCCTCTCTTGTATATCTTTTGTTTCCTCCATTCCTAGTCGATGTGGGACATAATCACTCACACTTGATTACCCAACAATCTCGCCCTCAAGTGTGAATCACCCACACTTTCACTAAGCAAATATTTAAACTAAGTCAGATATAAGATTAAAGTGCTACTGACTGGTGCATCTAAATACAAAGAAACTAGGTTCAATATATAGCTTTGGTTTTTCCCCTACTTCACTAAACTAAGCGATGTGGGACATAATCACCAATAACTAATATTTTTAAACCTCCTTCTTTATTCAAGAAACTTGACAATCAAACCCAACAATCTCCACCATGATTGTAAGAGTTTCATCTTCCGCTTCCATTGTCTATACCGACAATCATACGCCACCATAAAGAGTATAGTTCACTTGAAACTAAACCATTTCAAGAATTTCTTCACATCGAAACCTTGCTGAAAGATTATGGTGCAACTCCCATGTTGGCTTTTAGGAAGTTCTTCAGCCATCGACATATATCACCACACACCCTCCATCAATGCCAACCAATGCCCGTGTGTTGTTCTGAATCCGCTAGCAATAACTTGTCCTTTTGCATGGTATAGCAGAAATACCATAAGGACACACTTAATCTTCTAGATAAGATAATCATCATCTCCCAAAACAAGGGAGACATTGCTAGCACTTGCTTCAAAGTCTTTTTCAGAAATTGCTCCACCTATACAATTTCTCTTTAAATGCCTAGACATTCCACACTTCCAACACGAAAAATTCAGTTCGGGATGAAAATTGAACCGAACTGAACTGTTAGTAATGGATCAGTTCAGCAGTTCAGTTCAGTTTTTGGTTTTTTTGCCCACCCCTACTTATAGCTTTGCTATATATAACCCAACCATAAGAGACTTGAACACCACACTCTTACCCAAAACCTTAAGACATTGAGTTTATGAGTTCCCTCTCTTATATATCTTTTGTTTCCTCCATTCCTAGTCGATGTAGGACATAATCACTAACACTTGATTTCTCAACAGGTACCTTATTCTTCTTCTTCTTCTTCTTTTTCTGTGAATAATAATATTTTCTATATTTGTTTTCTAACACCATGTTCCCCTAGTTAACTATTTGTCTTTTCAATTCTCACTTTTTCTTTAGTGGTGAATGAACAACTTAATGGCCTATTCTATCAAGGACATTTGTTAAGGATTTAAAAGAGAAAATAATTTTGAAATTTTATGTAGAAAAAGTTTCTTTTTGAATTTTCAATGTGTTAAATACATAATTTCTAAAAAAAAGTTTCTTCTTCTAAACAAATGCCCAAGACACTTGTTAGCATTTTCCTAACTTAATTTAAGAGCATATTTTTCTTATATGAATTTATTTTGTTCAGGTCTATTTTAAAGATGTTGCTGGCTGTGATGAGGCAAAGCAAGAAGTTATGGAGTTTGTGCACTTCCTTAAGAATCCTAAGAAATACGAAGAGCTTGGTGCAAAAATTCCAAAAGGGGCTCTTCTGGTGGGTCCTCCAGGTACAGGAAAAACCCTTTTAGCAAAAGCAACTGCAGGGGAGTCTGGTGTGCCATTTCTCTCTCTATCTGGTTCTGATTTCCTGGAACTGTTTGCTGGTGTTGGAGCATCTAGGGTGAGAAACTTGTTTAAGGAAGCAAGGAAATGTGCTCCATAGTATTTATTGATGAAATTGATGCAATTGGTCGAGCAAGGGGTAGTAGAGGTGGAGGTCGTGCAAATGATGAGCGTGAAAGTACTTTAAATCAATTGTTGGTGGAGATGGATGGTTTTGGAACCACTGCTGGAGTTGTTGTGCTGGCAAGTACCAATAGACCTGATGTATTAGACAAAGCCCTACTGCCAAATAACAATTGATAAGCCCGACATCAACTGTCGTGATCAAATATTTCAGATTTACTTGAAAAGGATGAAACTTGACCATGAGCCTTCATATTATTCACATAAGCTTGCATCCCTTACTCTAGGATTTGCTGGAGCGGACATTGCTAATGTTTGCAATGAAGCTGCTTTGATTGCTGCAAGAACTGAAGAAGCACATGTCACAAATTAATGATCATTTTGAGGCAGCTATTGATAGGATCATTGGTGGTTTGGAGAAGAAGAACAAGGTAATAAGCAAGCAGCACAGGCATACCGTTGCTTACCATGAAGCAGGTCATGCTGTTGCAGGTTGGTTCTTGGAACATACTGACCCATTGTTGAAAGTAACTATTGTTCCTTGCGGAACTGCAGCTCTTGGGTTTGCCCAGTATGTTCCAAACGAGAACCATCTCATGACAAAGGAGCAGCTTTTTGATAGGACTTGCATGACCCTTGGTGGTCGGGCTACCGAGCAGGTTCTCATTGGGACAATCTCTACAGGAGCACAAGATGACTTGGAGAAAGTCACCAAGATGACATATGCTCAAGTAGCCGTCTATGGTTTCAGCGAAAAAGTTGGCCTCCTCTCTTTCCCTCCAAGTGAGGACTCTTTTGAGACGTTCAAACCATACAGCAGCAAAACTAGTGCAATAATTGATAATGAAGTGCGAGATTTGGTGAACAAAGCATACAAACATACCATGCAGCTTATAGAGGAATACAAGGGGAAAGTAGCTGAAATTGCAGAGTTGCTGCTCGAAAAAGAAGTGCTTCACCATGATGACTTGCTCCAAATCTTGGGTGCGCGACTACCCTTCAAGAGTCCTGAACTCGGTGATTATGATCAGTTTAGGCTAGGGCTTCAAGATGAGGCGGAAGATGTAGAAATAATTGTCGATGGAGCCGAGGAGGGTGATGCTTTTCACTCTAGAACGCGAGGTTGTTACCACATAGTTGATTAAGTTTATTTTTGTTACTATGAAACTATTTTGTAGTTATCCAGTTCGAATGAAAAAGGGATTGGGGGTATGATCTTAGTTGATGCATTTTTTTAGTGTAATCAATGATTTAGTAACGTTCCTATCTATAGATATGAATTCTATATTTAGCTTATTTATATTATATTTCATTATTTTTCCATTTTTTATACTGTTCATGAAGGTCGTATAACCTGGTCCTGTTAATGTTGGTAACCAATATTTTTTCTCAATGCAAGATATAACTTTATGGATTTTGTCTCTTTAATTGTATGGTTAAGGAGCCTGATGATTTTCCTGCTGAGAAAGTAGAGAAGATAATGTCATTTGGTAGAATCTCAAAGACAAAACTCTTCTGCATATGGATACAGTCAGATTCAACCTTTCTGAACAATTGTTGGTGATCTTCCAATTGCTAGAAAAACTTTACTATATTTTTTCCAAAGCACCATGTAGACCAAGAAATCCAAACTCTGCTCTAGTAAAGCCTGTTGAATCCATTCCATGGCTTTATATTGGTGCTAAATCAAAGTAAATTTCAAATCAATCATAGTTTTTAGTATATTTTTATTGGTCTCTCGGCTAGTTCTCTCTCATTATCATTTTATAACTTGTGCAGTGCCAAGACTATAATGGATCTAACATAGTTCTACTGGGATCAAATTATTATTTAAAAATTTCATGTAATTAGTTTTTCAAATTTTTGGATTCACTTTTCTCAAAAAAAATAAAAAATAAAAGAAGAGGCTACCGACTTGAATTGCTTGAAAGTGAGCAATTCATAGTTTTAAATTTAAAAACTTTTTTTACAAGAGTCTACAAACTTATTGTTTTTGAATATATTTTTAGAGAAATGTTATTTTAACACTGATACCACAAGGAGGAGAGCATATGAGGGTTTCGGATCAGGGATGTGATAAATGGACTGCTAAGTGGAAGAGATCAAGAAGAAATTAGTATGATGTCGGTGCTGTGTAATGAAGGGAGGACAGCCATCTGTGGAAGTTCAATACAAAAGGTGTGTACATGGTCAAGTTGGCATACTGGTATGCTATGGAAGCACTTATTGAGAATATGGAGTATAGAGTTGAGGGTGATTGGTGTACATTGTGGAATCTACGAATTCCTTAGAGTCAAAATCTTCCTATGGAGAGTAGTAAGGGTGTGCAATTAATGTACCGATGCTTGCCTCCATTGTGAAACAAACTACGAGAACAATTGGCATTTGTTTATGCCTTTATGGGATGTGATCAGGCGAAACAAGTATGGGACACGGTGTGGTGTATATAGAAGCGCCATAATGAGAAGATTTGGGAAGACAAGGAGAACAATGTCCAAGTATCAATTCAGATTACACGGGACTGTCACACAATGGAAGGAGATGAGGAAGCAGGCTGTAGCAGCGAACAGGAATAGCAGTATAGCAGCAGAAGTGCAAAACAGTAGCAGTTAAGCAGCACCAAAAAACAATTGTACAGCAGATGCAGCGCAAAACAATAGCGGGTCAGCAGTACGGTGGCTCGGTGGGTGAATTTAAATGTAACATCGACGCAATACTGTTTCAAGAAGAGCGCTGCTATATATGGAATTGGTATGTGTATCCGGAACTATAGAGGACATTCTATGGAATTGGTATGTGCAATATGACAATTTAATTTGATGTATTATATGCAGCATGGAATGAATGCTTAATTGTACTATTTTAGAGCTTTCTTTCTTCTTTATCTCTTCAAAGGGAATTTTTATCTGCATTTATTTTTGTTTATGCTATGGTTGAAAATTGTGTACTTGCAAAAGACACGAATACTTTATTATTGACTGATAAAGTAAGTTAACAACATATATTACAAAGTTGTGGCCACATTGAATGAAGGCAAGAAGTTGGTTATGCATTTGTTTAGTTAGGTACGACTATGGAAAAAGGAACACAATTGAGGAGAGTATACATGTCTAAACTATATGGAAATGGATTTATTAGTAATTAGTTGTAATGTCAAATTTAGTGCATACCATTTTATCATGGAGTTTTTTTTTACTATTACTAGCATACCTTCCTATTTTTCCATGTCATTAATTTTAGTTATTTCAATAATGAAAAAAGGAAAATAAGTGTCAAAAAGAGTGTTTTTAAGTAAAACAAACATCATTTTATTTGAGACACTTAGGCCCCATTTGTTTTGGATTTCTTTCAAACAACAATCTATTTTTTTTCTTTTAAGAAATCACTTTTTTCATTTTTAGGTGTTTGGTTAGGATTTTTAGAAATTATCAAAAAAATCTATTTTGACCATAAAATGAAAAACTATTAGGATTACCTTTTCTCAAAATCTATTTTTTTTTCAAAAACAAGGAGGTAACACTTTGTACATGTTAAAACTCTTTTTTTAAATGGATTTTTAATATAGATAGTAGACAAACAAAAATAACTTCAGTTTTTTTTTTTGAAACCTCTAAAAATTAATCTCTAGATTCTTTTAACACAAAATCTATTTTTTTTTTTTTGAAGTTAAAACAAACGCACCCTTAATAACTCGAGATGATCGCTATATAAATGAAAAATACAACATGAGTGTACGGTAAGTAACATGGCAACAAATCCCACCCCTGCCAGACCCGGCCGCCCCCGCCCCGAATTTAACGGGGAAAAACCGATTTAATTGGGTGCGGGTGTGGGGGGGATTTGGATTTTTAGTACGGGGGCGGGGGATGCTTACACCCGCCTCGCACCCACCCCCGCTTTTTTAAATTTACTTTATTAAATTTTATAATCTTATTTCCATAAGCACCAACTTATTTTAATATATTATTACTCTTTAGAAACATATTTATTGTAATTATTTTGCTCATTTGAAATTTTTTTATTAGATATTTAATTATTA
>Ga0315913_1004840_pt1 | contig 16309 bp, 14 predicted proteins | sample MpolsnodulesMG_FD_207736 | JGI IMG/M metagenome (GOLD analysis project Ga0315913, IMG submission 207736) | Medicago polymorpha root nodule microbial communities from Los Angeles, California, United States - small nodules | ecosystem: Host-associated > Plants > Roots > Nodule | place: USA... | reverse complement strand
CCAAGAATCACAGGCTACTTGCTTTGAATGCCATGCAAGTTCACTTGACATTAGACAAACACAAGATGCAGGTTTCTCTTCTATCCCAAAGTTGAGGTAATCATGATTCAATCTTAATCCACCGAGGAGAAGCTGTCCAATCTTTCCAGCTACAATACTTTCATCTTCATGCCACTTTAATTGCATCGAATCTACTACACTGCTTTGACCTATGTCTCAGAAATATGATGCAATATTAACACCATCCGGAAGATGTCTCTTTCTTCTTGTGTTATGATAAATTGCATTTAGGAAACTTATTTAACTATGCATGTAAAACTAGATTCCATTGTTAAGGCAAGCATGTATCTTCTCGTATTTCAAATCAATATCAATGGAGTATTAACCTTTTTTTAGCGTGATTTGTATGGACAGCAAACAATGCTTTGACTCTATTCAATTATTCAATTATGTGAATTTAGCACACCCATCTTACAAAAACATATTGCTAAGCAATTCACCTAAGTTTTTCATGCAAATTAAAATATGAAAATAGGAAGAAAAAATATTTTAAAAAATTCTTTTAACATAAATATGAGTTAAATAGAACTCCACCAATCAACCTTACCATTAATGTTGATGGCAGCCGGATTGGCAACCCTTAGAGCTTGATTTCGTGGTTTGATTTGTCACCCTTCCAAATTATTAGGTATATTTTTCTAGCTAAGTAGTTGAATTACGATTATGTGATTTGTTTTAGAAACTCTCCTCAATGTGTTGATATTCTTCATAATCAAATTCCAAGATTTCACAAATTTGTTACATTGATTCAAGACATTAAAATCTTCTCCACCAAGACTGATGTATATACCCAGACTCTCCGAGACGGAAATAATTGTGTTGTTTTTCTAGCTAAGGTAGGCGCTTCCTTTAGCATAGAACACAAGATTCGTCACTCCCCTCCTCATGATCTCTTGATCTCCTCCACATGGACTCTTGTCAACTCGATTCCGTAGAGTTTAGTTTTTTCTTATATTTACTTTGTCGGTTTATCTCTCTGTTTCTTTAGCCCTGTAACCAAAAAAATCAACAACCGTATATTCAAAAAATAAATTGCATTTTGAATTTAGTTAAAAAAATTTCAAGATACCAAAATAAGTTTTTTAAACTAATTTCCAACATATCTATAATTAAATAATATATTATATGAACTTGATTAATATCTTGATAAAAACTTTATTAATTTAAAAAATAAAAACTTACCAAAAAAATATAAAAAAAAGTTACATGGAATGAAAGAAAGGGCACGGAAACGAAAATCTAGCGTAAGGAAATCACATATAGGAGCTATCCCGTTGCTTGTAACATTTCAATTTCAAAACCAAGTCCACACACTCCTCCATAACAAACAAACGCGCTTTCACCTTCAACAGCTTCCTCTTTCTCTTCCTCGCCGTAACCGTCACCGGCGATCTCATCTACCAGATCGCGCCGATAACTCTTACCGGAACCGTTCCATCTATTAGATCCGATCTAATATGGAAAACCTAATCTCATTAGTCAACAAAATTCAAAGAGCTTGCACCGCCTTAGGTGACCACGGTGAATCCAGTGCACTCCCTACTCTTTGGGATTCTCTTCCTGCTATCGCCGTCGTTGGTGGCCAGAGTTCTGGAAAATCCTCCGTATTGGAGAGCGTTGTCGGCAAAGATTTCTTACCTCGTGGATCAGGTATTTTTTGATACAATTGGCGATTGTGAATTGTGATTTGAAATTTGTTCATAATTGATGCGTTTTTGTAGGGATCGTTACTCGGAGACCACTTGTTTTGCAGCTTCACAAGAGTGACGAGGGAACAAGAGAATATGCTGAGTTTCTTCATCTTCCGAGGAAAAGATTCACCGATTTTGGTAACTTTTCTTTTGTCACTCTAATTTTGGCGTTTTTTTCTCATTGTTGTTAAAATCATTGTGTTGTATGGGTCTCTTGTTGAGATTTTACTGATTTGAATGTTTTTAACTCTATTTGACCATTTTCAAAATGTTTCTATATATGTATGAATGGATGTTAATGAATTTTTGTTTTTTTGTTCCTTTTCTCATTGCTAATTAGTAAATGATTGTGTTGTGTGTACCTCCCGTTTAGATTTTACTCATTCAAATGTTTTTGACTCTATTTGACCGATTTTGAAATGTTTCCATGTATGTATTGAATATGGATGGTAATGGTGATGGTTTAATTTGTGTAGCTGCGGTGAGGAAGGAAATTCAAGATGAAACGGATAGAGAAACCGGCCGATCCAAACAAATTTCAACTGTCCCTATTCATCTTAGCATATATTCTCCCAATGGTTTGTTTGAATATTTTATTCTTTTTATTATCTATTGTTGTACTGCATACCTTATTTCTACATATAATATGTAGATCTGTTGGTAACAATGCTTAAGTATAGAAGCATCATCTTGTGGCCTATTTGTTCGCTCATTTTATTCAAGTGTTGAATTACGGGTGACCTTTTGTGACTCTTGCAGTTGTTAACTTGACACTCATCGATCTTCCTGGGCTTACGAAGGTTGCTGTAGGTATGCAATCAATTGACATGTCTTTGTTGTAAACGGTTTTAAGGCTATTTTAGTGTGAATTTTATTTTCGTAATGATGTACGAGATGCTCATAGATATTTTTGCATAACTGCAGATGGGCAACCTGAGAGTATTGTGCATGACATTGAGAATATGGTTCGCTCCTACATTGAGAAGGTAATGTTCATTCAAGTACTAAAGCTTTTAATAGGAAATAAAATATTGTCAGGATCAACTTATATGGTTTAATTTTTAAAAACAAATAACTAAGAAAAATATGGAGTGTAAAATCGTTTGAATTGTAGGATTGTAACACGGAGTGTAAGGTCCCACAAATAGACAAAATTGTAGAGATAAATAACTGAGAAAAATAACCTTGCCATAATCATCCTATAGAAACATAACTTTTATGACTGATTTAATCATAAAGATGAGAGTTTGACCGAAACAAATATAGATTTTTTTTATTAATTCCTACCACCGAATGATAATTGCATAGATTAAGAAGTTCCCAAGTTTGGAAGTAATTTCTCAACTAAAACCCAAGTCCCTATATTTAAATAAAAACCTCACCGAGTCCCATAAAAAAAGTCCAAGTTCAGTGCATCCCTTTATGCAATGAAAAAACAGATCAACTTCCGAGTCAAAAAACAAAACCCGGATTGTAAAGGTGCGAGTTGTTTGGGTCAAAAACGGTTCACCATGTGAAACCAACACAAGAGAAAACGCTGCCCCACGATTCAACGATTTTCCTCTGCACGCTTACCGCTCCGGTCTCTTCAACGATTTTCATGGTTGGATGATATCACAATCTTGATCGTGCTCTTAACAACCATTCTAGAAAGTTTATCTTGCAAAGTTCTCTGATGTGCAAAAATGATGTGCTTACCTTGTATGATGTATGAACGTCATTAATTTCAAAAACTGTGGCAAGTTCTTGGTATAAAATTTGTGTAAAAATTAGGCCCATGTACAAAAAGAAGTATGCTGAAATTGATGTTATTTTGCAGCCGAACTGTATAATTTTGGCTATTTCACCGGCTAATCAAGATATTGCAACATCTGATGCAATTAAAATTTCCCGTGAAGTGGATCCTACCGGTACTTTCAATATTTCCTTTTCTTTTGGCTTTTAGCGTTCCCCATTTTGAATGCATTTAACGAATCTTTTTATGGTTTGTTGAGAATCAACAATTCAATATTTCAATATGTTGTACATTTACACTGCAGATTTAACCATTATTCTAACTTTTTGCACTGTTGATTTTTGGAGAACAAGCTGACTGAATTGGACAAACATTAAGTAAATAGTTCGATGGTTTTCTAATCATTGGTTTATTTGTTTCAACTTTTAGGCGAAAGAACCATTGGAGTTTTGACAAAGATTGATCTAATGGACAAGGGTACCGATGCTGTTGATGTAAGTCCAATAATTTTTTTATTTTAATATAATAGCATGCAAACATGGTTATAGTTCGATACAAGGTCAAAACAACGGAAAAGGGGTCGAAGATCTTGCATATGTCTATTATTATTATTGTTGTTGTTGTTGTTGTTATTATTATTACTAGCATCATCATTATTATTATCTGTGAACTCTGCAACTTAGTGTTAGAATATTGGGTCCATAATCCCATTTATGTATATCTATATAACCTTGTAAACACTCATTCTTTGCAAGTAGTAAAATATAATACATACAATTTTACATGGTTCATCTGCCTGCATCAAGTCAGGCTCATTGGTTGAGTTAGTGCTGAGGTTGGGTATCATTCTATGGCATTGGTCACCTATGACTAATGAGCTTATCTGGATCAAGCAGCTAACTGATGAGTAGAAAGTTATAGAGGTCTCTCATATGAAGTTGCTTTTTGATAATTATTAGTTGCTCTCTCACCTTGCTTCAAATATGGTGTTTCGTGAGAAGACCAATCATATTGAAGTCCAATCATATTGAAGTCAATTGTCCATTCATCAAGGAAAATATTTGATCTAGTTGTATTGTCAGTAGTTACATTAATTCCAATGAACAACTAGCTTATATTCTCACTAAGTCTCTCAAATGCTCTGGATTGAGTTTATTTGGTGCATATAATCTATATCCTCCGGCTTGAGAGAAAATGTTAGTTCTAGTCTTCTAGATATTAGGCCTCTAAGACCATTTGTGTATATAACCTTACAAACACTCATTCTTTGTAAGTAATGAAATACACTACGTACTCTATTAGTTTCCTCGTTTCTTAAGACTGGCCTTTTTTACATGGATACTATTATTCCCATCGTTCAATAACTATCGATGTTATGTCCTTTTCTTTGTTTCATAACTACATGGTTGTTTTAGATTCTAAATGTTTATTAATGTTATTTTAATGATAAACATCAAAAGTTTAGAAATGGATAGAGTATCAATTGTCAAAATAACTGTTAGCCTTCCATATTGAGGATATGGGCCTGATTTCAATTGACCTGCATTCTTATTTATTTTCTATGAGAATCACTTGTTAAGTATGGAATCTAGACATAGTTTCATATTTATAAGAACTAAGGAGTTGGGTGAATTGCTCATAAAGCTTGAAATTTCTCGTGTTAAAGTGTCTTTCTGCCTCAAACCGATTAATCCTTGCTCACCCCCTCTTGAGTTTATAGCATAACCCTGATAATGATCAGTTGTTTTATTCTAAGAAGCTATAAAAGTAAATACTTGATTCTGTACTGATCCATGATATATACTTTTGCTTGCTCAGATGTTGGAAGGGAGAGCATATAGGTTAAAGTTCCCTTGGATTGGTGTTGTGAACAGATCACAAGCAGACATAAACAAGAATGTTGACATGATTGCTGCAAGGCGTAGAGAACGTGAATACTTTAATAGTACTCCTGAATATAAACACCTAGCTAACAGAATGGGGTCTGAGCATCTGGCGAAGATGCTCTCAAAGGTACATCTAAAACAATATATAGCATCATTTGCTGAAATATTAGGTTTTCATTTTATGTAAATCTGTTTTAGTAGCTTCCAACAACTAAAGTCATACTGATTTTTATATCAGCATTTGGAGACAGTAATCAAATCCAAGATTCCAGGCATTCAGTCTCTAATTAGCAAAACAATAAATGAAATTGAAACTGAACTGACTCGTTTGGGAAAGCCTGTTGCAGCTGATGCTGGGGTAAGTTTGCTCTTATTTTCTAGCCATTTTAAATTCTCTGTTCCAAAACCATTGGTTACCTTGTCTTTCCCTCCAGACTTTCGTCATTTGTGTGTGTTTATACGGGCATTCATCCCACATAATATCCATTTATTTTGATGAACATAAATATTGATGTGGTGATGATTGGATAATATGACACTCCATTTTCAGGGATCCTTATTAAGTGTTTTAATGTTGTCTAATGACTGCTTGGCCATCACATGCAGGGGAAGTTATATGCAATCATGGAAATATGTCGCTCATTTGATCAAATATTCAAAGACCATCTTGATGGCGTGTATGTGTTATACTTTTCTGATTGAAATTAACAATTTACTGTGCAATTCGTTTGTTTTTTCATGCTGTATTTCCTTGTTTTTGTGTCAATCTCCTACAGGCGACCTGGAGGTGATAAAATTTATAACGTCTTTGACAACCAGCTCCCTGCTGCTCTGAAAAGGTTGCAGTTTGACAAGCAGCTTTCAATGGAAAATATAAGGAAACTTATTACAGAAGCTGATGGGTACCAACCTCATCTTATTGCTCCAGAGCAAGGATACCGTCGTCTCATTGAATCCACTCTAGTTACTATCAGGGGCCCTGCCGAGGCAGCTGTTGATGCGGTATGTTTTTCACAAGAGAATTATCAATAGCAATTGAAATTTTGTACCCAATTTTTTTGAGAACTTATGTGGTAGTGGTGGTGTGCCATAAAGAATGTGTTGAAATAAAATACTTGATTAAAGAGAACCCATGTTTCTTATATTTCTGAGGTGATTACTTAGTTTATTTATTAGCTAGGAATTTGAAAAGGAAAAAAAAAAACTTTAGCCTCAAACATCAACCCTGTCTAAAAGCTGTAAATTAGTGATTTTTCTAATTGGATACTTTTTATGTATTATGTGTTTTTGTCTTAGTTAATCTACCTAAGCATTCAGCTTTAATCTTTTGCTGATCTCTTTGTTCATACTCATTGAATTCTTGTTTTGAATTGAATTGAATTCTTCCAGGTTCATTCGCTATTAAAGGACCTGGTTCACAAAGCTGTTAGTGAGACTCTGGTGTGTTCCTGGGACTTCTCATTTTACATTCCTGTTTTATTTCTTGCTGCTATATTTGTTCTAAATAAATTGTATAATTGCTGGTGCTCTTATTTTGCTGGGGCATTCTAGAGACAATGTTCATTTTGAAACAGCATTTGAATGGCTTCAATTTTAGAAGTTGAAATGTGCAGAGCTTTCGGGTTTTCTTTGATTGAGTACTAAGATATTTGTTCTAACTATCCCTCTGTACTTGCTTTGAGAATTCTCGAAGTGTTTGAGATAAAGGGTTTTCTTTCGGGTTTTCTTCGATTTTTTGTCCCTATAAATTTTCTGTTTTCAATTTCAGTACCTGTTTTTTTTTACAAAAGTTCATGTTTTGTGTTCCAAATGACTTTTTTTAAGGTCTTATCAGTGATATGTCATCAAAAAAAGTTGTTTGGAACACGAAACGTGAACTTTTGTAAAAAACAGGAACTGAAATTTAGAGGACCAAAAATCAAAGGAGAATTTTGGAGGGACGAAAACTGAAAGTTGGTATACTTAGAGGGGAGTAAAAACAATTTTAATACTACAAAATATAACCCATTCATATTTTTACTTCTATTTTCTGTTTATGGAATTATATAATAATACCTGTACTTGTGAAAAGTCCAATTGACTAAACAATGATAATTGTATTTTGTTACATCATAACGGCCAGTATGAATTGAGCTTATTTACTGTCATAAGTTTTATGAGACTGTTTGGGGGAACATATGGAAACAGCTTATGACATTTTTCATAAGCTTATTTTCATTAGTTCTCCAAGATAGCTTATGAAAACAACTTATATCATATCCAAAAACAATTTAACTGCATTTTATCTTTTGCTATAGAAATAGCATATGTAAGCTTATACATAAGTGCTTATCATAATAAGCAGTTGTGTAAGCTGCAAATAAGCTGTTTATCCAAACAGGGCCTAAATCTGTTCATTATCGAGTTCAAGTGTTAAAATAAAATATGTAACTGAAATAGTGATGTAGGTTATCTTTTTGTAATGCTGTGGGCATTGGCAATGACTTTTGGCCTCTGGTCTGTTTCATTGCTACTTTTCTTGCAGTTCTTCTGCACAGGTTTACTTGCCCTTTTTGTAATAGTTATTCATGATTAAATTAATATAGTTGGAACCTGGTTTTCATTTACTCGCAATTTTCTCATCAATACTATGCCATTGGCTTTGTTTATTCTCAGGATTTGAAGCAATACCCTGGTCTACGGGCTGAGGTTGGGGCTGCAGCTATTGATTCGTTAGATAGAATGAGAGATGAAAGCAAAAGGGCAACACTACAACTGGTCGATATGGAGTCTGGCTATCTGACGGTTGATTTCTTTCGGAAGCTTCCTCAAGATGTGGACAAGGGTGGCAACCCCACTCATTCAATTTTTGATAGATATAATGATTCTTATCTAAGGCGAATCGGTATGTCTTGTTAAAAGTAGTCTCAAACTTGAACGGATAGTATATGGTTGCTCTCATGGTTTAATATAGTATATCTTCTGTCAGTGTTAAATGGAACTTAAAACTGACTGTTCAATCTCACTCTGCGTATTCAGGAACAACAATTTTGTCATATGTCAATATGGTCTGCGCTACTCTACGACATTCAATTCCGAAGTCCATTGTTTATTGTCAAGTACGGGAGGCAAAAAGAAGCCTACTTGATCACTTTTTCACTGAGCTAGGAAAAATGGAGGTGAGAATAAATTTGCCTCTCCAAGTTTCTTGATTATACTTTTCATTTATTCAAAAAACTTGCTTAAAAGCAAAAAATTATTGAGCTGCTTTTAATTTAGTTGTTAAAGTTAAATAAATTAAGCGTTGTCTGCCTGTATATTCTCTTTGCAGACCAAGCGTTTGTCCTCATTACTGAATGAGGATCCTGCAATTATGGAACGTCGTAGTGGCCTCGCAAAGAGACTGGAGTTGTACCGAAGTGCCCAAGCTGAAATAGATGCAGTTGCTTGGTCTAAGTAAATGTGTATACATATCACGTTTATACTAGAGGCAGTAGTATCACCATTTAATTTTCATTCTTCGGACTGCAAGTATCTAGGAACTGATATATGTATTGTCATCTTAACTATCTTTACTACATGTCTGTGATTTTGAAAGAAGAAATTAATGATTTTTTGAGTGAGATAACTGAGTGAATTTTTCATTTTTCAGAATACCTACTGCCTTTTTTTTTTTTCTTTCCAATCTTTATATATATAAATGTTGAATAAATTTTATGAAAAAAAGGTTTTGCAAGGAATTGAACCGCGTACCATATGACTACACTTTACAATTTTTACCACTAAGCCACTTCCATTTTGATTGATATATTTTTGCTTCCAAAATTGATATACCGTACTAAAACAATTTTTTTAAGTCACAAATGCCCTAGCGGTTTCTTTTCTGATTGCAATTTCTTTTCATTATTAACAAAGAAGAAATTCAAGAACACAACTGGTAATATTATTTGGTAAGAAAACAAAGTTAATATCTTAAATTGATGTATTTTTTACAATTTTTTTATCCTTTTTGCAGTTGTTTCATAGCATAGTATTGAATGTATAATCAATATGATATTTATATTTTTCAAAACCTGTGCGATACCCGTGCATCGCATGGGTTAGAGTCTAGTATGATATAAAGTTTCTGCAGGCAATTGCTTCAAAGATGGTTTGAATTTCTACCAACTTCAGTTTTTTGTTACTTTTTATGGAGCTGTATGGACGGGTTCGTTTGAGAATTCCCTCCTGCTTTTGCTTCACAATTTTTAAAAACCAAGCAGTTTGAGAATTAATGTGGCAGTAACTTCTAAAATATCTCCCAAGTTCACATGCACCCTAATTTTCTTATGGGTTAATATGTCTATATCCCTTATAAAAAAAAAAGGTTTAGAGTACAACCCTATAATATGAAGATTCTCCACAAAATACCCCTGTAATATAAAGATTTTCCATAAAACACCCCTGACCCCATCCAGACGTTGATGTGGCATGCCACTGTGTAATTATTTTAATTTTAATTTTTTTTAAAACCTGACATGTGTGTAATTGTTTAAAAAATTATTTCTAGAAATATAAAAAGAAAATCAATTTTTTTAAAAAAACGAAAAAAAAATTGGATTTTTTTCAGAAAATTCAGAAAAAAAATATTAATTTTTTTACCAAAACATTCAAAAATTAGCTTATATTATTTTTTTGAATATTTTTGAAATTTTAATTTAATTGGGATTTTTTTTAAAAAGTTTCAAAATAGATAAGAATAGATTTAAATATTAAAAAAAGTTCCAAATTTTTTTTATATAATTTTATATAACAAATAGATAAGAATAAATTTAAATATTAAAAAAAGTTCCAAATTTTTTTTTATCCTCAATTTTTAAATATTAAAAAATATTCTCAAATATGTAACACATCGTAAAAAAAAGGCTTAAATGCTCTTTTGATCCCTTAAGTATTTAGTTGGTATCGCTTTGGTCCCTTAACTAAAAAAAAGATTGTTTGAGGATTTTAAGTTTCTTTTTAGTCTCGTTTTAGTCCCTTCCGTTAGATTTCCATTAGGGTTTAAAAAAAAAGTTAACTCATGGACACGTGTCACCTTGTCATTGGCTCTGAGATTATTTTTGAAAAGAGCATTTAAGGGACCAAAGCGATACCAACTAAATACTTAAGGGACCAAAAGAGTATTTAAGCCTAAAAAAAAATTATGGAATAAAATTTTTGAAAAAAAAAATCTAAATTTTCCTAAATTTTTACATAAACTTGTATCCAAATTTTTAAAAATAAAAATATTTTCCAATTTTTTTTTTTGTTGAGAAAATTTTAAAAACTTAAAAATCTGTTTTAAATTTCAAAAAATATTTATTCCAAATTTTCGAAAATAATTTGATTTTTTTTTTGAAATATATATTTCAAAATTTTCAAAAATAATTTCAAAAATTATGGAAAATGAAAAATTTTTGAAATATATATTTTTCGTAAATTATAAATTTTGGAATTTTCGAAAAATATATATTTCAAAATTTTTAAAAAACTAGGAAAATACTTTTCGTAACAAAAAAATTCCTGATTTTTTTAAAAAACAACCTAATAAGCTATTTTGCATAAATAAGTTGTTTTACATAAATAAAATATTTTGAATAAGTTGTTTTTTAAAGAGAGAACTTAATAAGCTATTTTTGCATAAATAAGTTGTTTTGAATAAGCTATTTTTTAAAAAAGAGGTCGTAATAAGCTGTTTTGCATAAATAAGTTGTTTTGAATTAGTTGTTTTGAAAAAAGAGATCCTAATAAGCTGTTTTGCGTAAATAGGCTGTTTTGAATAAGTTGTTTTGAAAAACGAGATCCTAATAATATGTTTTGCATAAATAAGCTATTTTGAATAAGTTGTTTTGAAAAAGAGAGATCCTGATAAGCTGCTTCGCATAAATAAGTTGTTTTGAATAAGTTTTTTTTTAAAAAAGAGATCCTAATAAGCTGTTTTGCATAAATAAGCTGTTTTGAATAAGTTATTTTGAAAAAAATAGATCCTAATAAGTTGTTTTGCATAAATAAGTTGTTTTGAATAAGTTGTCTTGAAAAAAGAGATCCTAATAAGTTGTTTTGCATAAATAAGTTGTTTTCAATAAGTTGTTTCCAAAAAAAGAGATACTGATAAGCTATTTTTCATAAATAAGCTGTTTTGAATAAGTTATTTTGAAAAATGAGATCCTAATAAGTTGTTTTGCATAAATAAGCTGTTTTGAATAAGTTGTTTTGAAAAAAGAGATCTTGATAAGCTGTTTTGAAAAATGAGATCCTAATAAGCTGTTTTGAATAAGTTATTTTGAAAAATGAGATCTTAATAAACTGTTTTGAATAAATTATTTTGAAAAATGAGATCCTAATAAGCTGTTTTGCATAAAATAAATTGTTTTTCATAAATTAAGCTATTTTAAATAAGTTGTTAAGAGATTGTAATATGTTGTTTTGAAGAAATAAGCTATTCAAGTTTTAATTTATTTTTTTTATAATAAAAGTGGTTGTATTTATTAGATAAAAAATAACCAATAAAAAATAATTCATTGGATCTTTAAAATAAGTTGGATGGTCCAACCATATTTTTTAATGGATGGATTGAATCAAATCCATTAAAAATAAATTGTTCGACGGATGGATCAAATGGATTTTATAGTGGATGGACCGGATGGATATGGGTTTGATGGATCTAATTGCCACCCCTTCTTAAAACCCTTAGAAATCAATAGCAAACTCCTCTAATTTCACTTATTTTTCTTTCCATTTTAAGTTGTACTCCTACTTTATGCCCTTTCAATTTGAGCTATTTTCATTTTTTTGATTGTTCAAATTCAGTAATTGCCATTCTCCATTGTTCAAGTTCAATATTGCCATTCTCAATTTGAACTGTTTTAATTCTATATAGTTGCAGTTTTTCAAGAATTTCCCATTTCCAATATAAAAATATGCATGTTTTGGTCAGTGCATTGATTGAATAATAAGTGGTACAAATAGATTACTCATTTTGTTAGCTGCCTTTATTATTTTCTCACTTGGATTTGATACAAGTTGGTTATTCTTCATATGTCTTTGGCTTCCTTTTCCGTGACTCATTTCCTTAATTTTCTATATTTTAGATTTCTCTTCTTTTTTGTTGTTGCTGATATCTTTCCTGTTTTAATTTGTTTTAACAAGTTTCAGATCATGGTAAACAAAGTTGTTGAGTATGAGCAAATGCTGTATGTGCATAGACAAATTAGTGGAAAATTGTAAAGTTGAGGGGTATTAGATCTCGACCCTTGCTTTCTTTTCCTCTACATTAGATCCTCGCTGATTCTGAATTCAAAAGTCAACTGCAGTTCATGGAACTTTATTATCAATTTATTTTATATCCCGATTTATGTAATTCTGTAATTTCTTTTTGTTGTTGTGCTGATTTGAAGACTGGATGAGATTTTCTGTAAAACATGTAGATCATGATACAGCATAGAGATAAATACCAGAGAATTATATTCATTTGAGTCATTTCCATTTGTTGAATGAATTTTGAGTTCTAATGATATCTAATTGCATCTACTAAATGATTTCAATATTATATTTGGAAATTCATATATTTTATTTCATTTAAATATAATTGTTATGGCATATTTAAATATCTGTTCTTTATTATAGATTGTTTCTGAACAGTTTAATAGACAAAATATTTTCTCATTGAGAGCCATATGTATATCCTATAATGTTCATATTTATAAGGTATATATGCATGTTTATTCACATTTTTAGCAATTTTTATAATATAATGTAACTCATAGAAGAAAAAAATTATAACAACAAGCTTCTGCATATCTTGGGGCAAGGATAGAGATGCATTAGAGAGCAGTATCTCTGTCATTTTGCTTTATTTTTTGTTTGCTCATTGATCAATTAATATGTTGGCACTTTTTAGCATCTTTACACTAATATTTTGGAAAGATGTTGCACGAAAAAGTGAATGAAATGCTGCATATGAAGATCAAATGGGATAGTTCTCTTGAGAACCAATTTAACTAACTTGGCTATACTGGTGTGAAGAGTGAGAGTTGCTGGTGATGAGTTTGGGATGAACAAGGGATGGTCAATTTATCTAACTTTGGCTTTGCATTTTTGTTTTAAGTATGATTAGGTGTTATATTGTGATTAATTTTTTAAAAAAAATAACGGTGCTATATTATGTAATACGTCGATACTTGGTGACAGTGGAAGAGAGTATTATACTCCCTCCTATCCTTATTATAAGAAACAATTAATTTTTTTGATTTATTGAATAATTAATGTATTTTGTTATAAATATAGACTAGATATATCACTTATACAATGAACCTAAAAAGTCAACTGTTTCTTATAATAAGAACCGGGGGGAATACTTATTTCTAATATGAATAACACTGTTAACATAATTTGCCAACCCTAATCCTAATTTTATTAGACACTGCTTTCTTTTTATTACACACTGCATATGACTTGTGCGATAGCACGGGCAGGGGATCTAGTTTATCTATGACCGCATATTATTATATACAATTCTTTTGAATGCATCAATTGGAAGGTGTGAACCACATAATTTTTGACACATTTTTGAGTTGTGTTATTTGAACATCCATATCAGTGACAACTTTTGCAACAACCAAAATTTTACAAAGAAAATGAGATATTGACACAAAAACCAAAGCAATAGAGAGAAAGTAAAAAGATAATGTGAGTGTGAGAGAGAAAATTGTCACAAAAGTTATCAAAAATGGTTGTTCAAATATCTTTTCTCTAAAATTGTACTATTAAAACACACCATAATTGTGTGAAAAGTGTTAATGGAGGGTTTTTGAATTCTTTTTACATTTTCGAAATGTATAATATAATCCGAAATTCAATAGATCGAAGTAGAAGCAAATAAATGGGATACGAATTTTTTTAAATACTAGAACGCCGACCCGTGCGCCACACGGGTCTTATGAGCCGGAATAATTTGATACACAATAAAACGAAATATGTTGGAATGGAATTTAAAAAATCAAAATACATAAACAAAATTTATCGGAGTCGCCAAAGCTATCATATTGGGAAATATCGTATCATAAACTTTTCATGTTACAACAAAGATATAAACAGTTTTTAAAGACAACATAACATATATTAGGGAGTATTATACATTTCGAAATACTTCTTTGTACACAATGTTAAACGTCGCATCAATATCTTCACCATCTTCATTATTTATCATGTGCATTCGCACGGATCGCATAACATTGAGATAATTATTTTTAGAAATGACATATAAAAGAACAATTTGAACGGTACCAAAGTAATTCAAATGCATGGATTAAATATAACTATGACAAAATATTTTTTTTCGATAAACCATCCATAGTAAAATGCAAATGATCAAATCAATGGTTAAGATTAAGATGATTAGTTATAATACTAAATATAAAGTGGAGATTGTTGAAGAACCTGGACAAAAGTGCACACATCAAATTTGACTAAAAAATCATAGACATAATTTTTACCAGGGCCGTTCCCAAAAATTTAGAGGTCCAAATATAATCTTGATAATTTTCGTTAAAAAAAATTAAATACCACTTATAGTGATAAATAATTAAGTTGTAGTTAAATATATTAGAATTGGTTCAAACATGACTTTTATTTATAGACAAATAAACATTTACCTACTAAAAATGACATTTAGTGACAAATTTTATCGCAAGTAAAAGCGTTATTTATTTTTATCCTACACTCCAACAATTATTCTCTTATCTCTACAAATATTTGAGGCCCCATAAATTGGAGGCCTGATTCCATAGAGCTCCTCGCTCTTGCCAAGGGACGGCCCAGATTTTTACTACTCTAATCATATTTGAATCTGTTTATTTGAAGCCCTTATATATTATAAGAGTAATGTGGAATACTCACTCGGGAACCTCTCTGAAAGATATTTCTCGGGACGTTTAGCAATTTCTATATTATAAAATGGAAAAACCTGCAAACACTTAAAAAAATATCATTATTAACGTAACATTTATATAAGATATTAGTTTATTTTTTATGCAAAAATCTGTTAAAATATTTACCCTGTCCATGTTGTGACAAATTACCCTATAAATGATTATTCACAATCCATGAATATATGATTGAATATTGGATATAATCTTAATTCATACACAAAGTTTGTCATTAACAACTAAAATAAAAGTAGATGAGGAATTGAAGCAGAATCAAACACCATCTTATATATGTCATGTTTCTTTATCAACAAATAAACTATCTAGTGTTGATTCTATTTCTTATTTGTATAAATAAATGGTTCCATTAGCTCCTTTCTTCAAAATACATGTCGATGCCATTCCAAATTTGGCTTGTGCTAACACCTGGAAGTAAATAACTGATCAAACAACCTGCCAATCTCAGTCTCCTCTGCTTGCTCTTTCCTTCCTCTTCTAGTCCAGCTCTTGTAAACAAAAGAACTAAAAAAATTAAGCAAGAAAAGTATTATTAAAATTATTATATATAATTAAAGTTGAAGATTATTAAGAAAATGAATGCTTGTTGAACCTCAAAATATAGACTAAATACAGAAATGTAAAGGCACCCATAACACTTCCACCAATTCCAGTTCCTAAAGTGATAGTTACTTCAGTCCCATTCTTTACCAACTTCTATTTTCAACTATTAATTTCCTCCCACGTAAAATATCAGCACAACCAATCATTCAGTTTATAGACCATAAATATTATACAAAAACTATTTTACTCATGTGCTACTTCTATGCAAACTGGGCTTTCACTACAACTAGACTCTAACCCGTGCGATGCACGGGTTTTTGTAGAGTTTCATATATAAAATATCAAATTGGCTATATTATTAATCCTAGAGTTACATTTAAACTCAGAAACAATCAAACTAAGTGACAATTAAGAGTGATTGACATGCACAATCTCAAAGAAGCAAATTAACAA
>Ga0315913_1004835_pt1 | contig 16317 bp, 15 predicted proteins | sample MpolsnodulesMG_FD_207736 | JGI IMG/M metagenome (GOLD analysis project Ga0315913, IMG submission 207736) | Medicago polymorpha root nodule microbial communities from Los Angeles, California, United States - small nodules | ecosystem: Host-associated > Plants > Roots > Nodule | place: USA... | reverse complement strand
ACCAAAACAAGAACTAAGATCAAATTTGGGTCCCATTAGCTTGTCCATTAGATTTTTTATTTTTGACTGGATGAACATTATTAGTTGGAGTAGAAGGAACCTGACTGTATATTTATTTAAAAGAAGAAGAAGGAATCTGGCTATGAAGAGAGAAAAATGATTTTGCACCTAGATACTTTGGTGTTATATGGAAGGACACAAAAGTAATCTTTGCTGCTGTAATTAAAAAAATGATTTTTTTTGCTAGGTCATGAAACATTTTTCTTAAAAACCTGCTATAGAAAGTCATTTAGAGAGGACCATTGATGAACCCTTAAAATTGGGGACCATAATCCGGGCTCCCTAAATATTTATTAAGATGTCTAAATTTTATAAGCACCTCTAAATTGTAAGCATATAAAAGAATATTATCCACGGTCGGTCGCTGGTTCATCACTCAATTTCATCATTGGGATTGCGATGAATTGATATGTCTAGTTTTGATCAGGCAAAGCAGTCATACTCAATGAGTCTATTTTATTCATTATTATCATTTAATAGGTTTTTTTTTTTGAGAAAAAGCCAAAGTAATGCATTAAATAATTGGGCATAAGGTGCCAAACCCAGACATTAGTACAGTTTTAGAGATGATGATTGTGATAACGCAGGAAGAAGAATGGGAAACAATGAGCTAAATTGTGGGACTCCTATTGATTTAGTTGCAAATTGTGATGGGTCGCCAGGGGGATTTTTTAGAAAAGCCAACATCAGTGTCATTATATTATGTTATGAGTAACTATACGAGTTGAATTTGACGCCAAATCTCTATTTAAAATGTTCAACATCCATGTTTTCATCTACTGTGAGTTCATTTCACTCATTTGTAATTGCTCCTCCCCTAAAAAAAAGTCATTTTCTTGCGAATGAGAAGTTCTTCATCCACAAACACTTGCATAGTTGTTGTCACTCACCATTAAGAGGACAAAAACTGATCACCAATATCATGAAAACTTTCGATACAAAGAACTAGTTACCGTTAGTTAAACTACCACATTGGTACTAATGTTGGTCACGGCGAGAGCTTAAAAGATCTCTTAAAAAAATAAAAAAATAACCGTCTCTTTCATATTTGTTATGGTAAGTGCAAAATAAGAGAGTCCAAATACTTTAAGATTTTGGATTAAGATGTTATGATTAGTCTCTCTCCACCAGAAATGATCCTCGAATTTACCATGATCCAACAATATTAAATTGCAAAACATTATCATTTTTTTTTAATATTTTGGCCAGGTAGCGTAGTGGCTAGAATTCACCTTATAAGGTGAATAAGTGGGGGTGTCCAGGGTTCGAACCCCGGCCCCTGCATATAATAATGCATTGTCCTATCAACTGAACTATACTCACGGGACTGCAAAACATTATCATTACTAAATTAAATAAATTACATTGTGTTATATCAGCCACCTTGATATAAAATTACATTACATTATATTATATCAACCACCTTGAATTTTAATAGTTTTATAGTCATATTCTTGTATACATGGTCCTTCGACCTTCTTTCCCCTGTCTTATTATTATAATTTTTTTAAATCTCATTTGCTCTTTCATTCGGATTTTAGAGAGTTTAGTTAAGAGGGGGTTGACATGGAAGAACGTTATGAGCCATTAGAGGAACTTTTTTATTTTTTGAATCAGCCAGTGAAGGAACCTGGTCCTGCTAGGTTGGCTAAAGACAAAAATACTGGCGAGCTTGTTGCTCTCAAATACATAGAGAGGGGCAAAAAGGTAAACATATAATTTTTCCTGATTAAATTGATTTTTTTGTTGAACTCTTTGTCAAGCTTAAGTAGCTTGGCTGATCACACTCAGCAGCACTATGAAGAAGTGTAGTGTATTAACAAAGCTTAATTTATTACCTTAAACTCTTCATTAAGGATATTCTTCTATTCAAGAAGTTTTAATCAAATTCTTTCTGATATGTGTTTGTTCTAAGTGAGTTTGTGATTGTGATACCAGATTGATGATAGTGTCCAGAGAGACATAATTAACCACAGATCATTAAGGCATCCTAATATTATCAGATTCAAAGAGGTAACAGTTTTTTCTTTCTTAAACTGTTTCTTTAGGTTTGGAGAGGCATTTTGAATATAGTATTTGGCTATCTGCATTACTTCATGCTTACTGCTCTCATTTTATACACTTCTTTAAACTTGTCTCGAAATAGATTTGATTTGTTCATAATGATATGCGACCGACTCAAAGAAATTCATGTATAATCTGTAGTTCACTTGGTGCAATGAGTTATTATCGTTGACGGGAAGTTAGTTTGGATAATTTTCTTTTGCTATAATTCCTATAGAAAAATATATTTAAAATGATCTTACAGTAACCATGAGTTATGAGTATTCTAGCTACTAGCATCTTTCATAAGTTGAAATTAATTTTTGCACCTTAATTTTTCCAAAAGTTCTCTCATTAAGCTTCTTTGTATAACACCGAATCAAAATTGGATCATTCTGCGCAAAAAGTTATAATCATTTGCATCAGTGAAACTAGATTCCAATTTGTACTATTGAGAGCTTTCAGAAGTTATAACAAAATGATGAATGAGATATCTGTTCTGCAGGTCTTGCTTACCCCTTCTCATCTAGTTATTGTCTTGGAGTATGCTGCTGGTGGTGAACTTTTCGAGAGGATACGCACCACTGGTCGATTTAGTGAAGACGAGGTTATAGAACTAATGTGTTGAAATTGAACTGTTGTTTTTCATTTAAAAAAAATCGTATACACGAATAAGTTATTCACATTGAAATTTTCCTATATTTGTTACAGGCGAGATATTTATTCCAACAGCTAATATCTGGTGTTAGCTACTGTCATTCAATGGTATGCATGCACTTAGAATTCATTGTGTTCTTCATTAAAAGCTCATGTCTTATAATATGCTTTGTGCTGTAGGAAATTTGTCATACAGGTCTGAAATTGGAAAACACTCTCTTGGATGGAAATTCATCCCCTCAGCTTAAAATTTTCAACTTCGATTACTCCAAGGTTAACAGTATTTCACATAAAATGATCCTTTTTGGAGATATATCATATTATGATATCTTATATAATATCCAAGGTTAATAGTATTTGTTTATTTTTTTCATCAAATTCAATATTCAATTGCAGTCAACAACATTGCACTCTCAACCAAAGGCAACAGTTGGATCTCCTTCATACATTACTCCCGAGGTTCTGTTACAAAAGGAGTATGACGGCAAGGTGCTTGAGATTTTCTCAATCATTTTCGATTAAAAACAACATTTCAAACCACTTGTTATGGCTCATAACAACCACGGTTTAACAATTGACAACTAGTAATAGTACAGTCTCGTATCGATTAAAAAGTTCACCGTTTAGTAAAAAATTGTCGATTCAGTTAGTATTTTTGGCTCTTTTGTGTAGATTGCAGATATGTGGTCATGTGGTGTGACACTTTATGTTATGCTAGTTGGTGCATATCCATTTGAAGAACCAGAAGATCATAGGAATTTCAGAAAGACTATTGAGGTAAGCTCTTATTTTACTTTAGGTTCAAAGTGCCATCCATTATAAATAATAATCTTTTATAGCAGGAAAGTTGAACTCTGAATTCTCTTTGGCTGGTAGAGAATAATAGGTGTTCAATACTCCCTACCCGACGATGTACATATTTCAGTCGAGTGTAGGAACCTTCTATCTCGCATCTTTGTTGCCGATCCTGCCAAGGTATGTGCCAATGTAACATTAATTAATGTTATTAAAAGATACAAACATTATTACTTATATTATGCATACAACCTAAACATTAGAATTACAAATGTTCATGGTAATTGCCTAAGAAACGGAAAATAATTTCACTAATCAACCGTGGTAAAGAAACACCTCCAACATCACTGATAGAATTAATGCAAATAAAGGAGTTAGATTAGATCTTTTATAATGAGATTATGTTCATCTTTCAAACTAATTATTTATGATCCTTGATGAAGAGGATCATCATTCCAGAGATAAAACAGGACCCTTGGTTTTTGAAGAATTTGCCTGAAGAGATACTTGAAGCTGAAAGAAAAGGTTATGTGGAAACAAAGAAGGACCAACCAAGCCAAAGTGTAGAAGAAATCATGAGGATCATACAAGAAGCGAGGGTACCGGGACAAGGAACGAAAGCTGGCGATGGTGGTCAAGCTGGCACCGGTTCCATAAACGTCGAATATGACGAGGAAATTGATGTCAAGGATGACTATGAAAATGTGTGATTGAGGCCTTCATTTGGTGAATGGATAGCATTCTCCTTTTTCTGTTGGCATTGTATTTCAAGTAGTTTTTATCCAAAAAAAAATACATTGAAATCTTAAGAAAGTGGTAACTAACTCATTAATCGATATCTGTCAATAAAAAAAGAACTCATTAATCAATCAATATTTTTATTTTTATTTCGCAAATTTCATTAATAGATCAATATTTCTGTTTTTTTTTTTTATATAGTTTAGGAGTTGTACATACTTATTAACAAGTTACTAACCTTTAAAGGATTTATAACTAGATCTTAAGACGGTAACTAAGACATTAAAGAAGTGGTAACTAACTCATTAATCAATAGTTCTATCATACTTATATATAACGGTAATGCTGAACCTCGCGAAAATTAATTCCTCGACAGCATCGCGAACACTAGTTCCAAACACGTTTTTGAAAAGTGTCAAAAAAGTGAGACGATGTTAATTACAAGTACAATGTTAGTCTTTAAGATTATATTTACAATTTCAATATTTTTAAAGTGACAACGTCTCTCACATTCAACAACCAAAATAGTTTTTGTACATATATTTTGCCAAAAAAATATGGATTGCATGAGTTTTTAATAGTAAGGTAATATGCTTATTTTTAATGGATATTATTGATATGCCTATCGAGTTAAGACTTACTAGTATATAGTTTTTTATAAAATATAAATTCCTAACCGTTTTTCAACAAACAAACAGAAAATAACCAATACCGTTATGGACTATATCACAGATAAAAGAATATCCTTCTCCTAATTTCCAATTTAGAAACTAAACCTCTCTTTCTACTTTAGGATTCATGCTTCTGAACATTTCCAAAGAAACCCTTTCTTTCTCCTTTTGATTCTTTAAACACTAACCATTTTACTCCTCCTATACGATATTCAGAGAAAAAGAATGGCTTGTGCAGCATGCAAATATCAAAGAAGAAAGTGTTCTCCAAATTGCGATTTAGCTCCTTATTTTCCAGCCGATAAACCAGAAATCTTCTACAAGGCTCATCGTTTGTTTGGCGTTTCCAACATGGTGAAGATGCTAAAGAATATTGATGATGATCATCTAAAGGATGAAGCAATGAAATCAATTATCTTTGAGTCGGAAATGCGTGCAAGATTCCCTGCTACTGGATGTCTTGGTGTTATTCATTCATATGTAGACATGTTAAAGAAGTCTGTTGAAGAGTTGGATCATGTAAGAAATCTACTAGCTTATTGTAAACTACATAATCTTTCTTCTGCACCTTCTACCAGTTCTCATTTTCCAAATACTCCAATTGGTGCAAATTTGAATACAAGTTTTATATATGGATTCAACAAAGGAAGCACAATTGAATGGTGACAATGGTGGTGTTGATCCACAGGGAAAACCTTAAGTGAGCAAGTTTTTCTATGTTTTTCTGGCCAATTGGTCAAGATCATGTGTATCATTTTATTTCAAATTCAAGAATCAAGATTATTTTAATTCTTTAGTGGTATCTTTCTTAGTGTATGGTGTATATTGCGATACAAGAAATTAAAAGGAAACCATTGCTACATTACATTGTGATACATGACAAGTTAGAGTCATTATAAGTCGTATAGTTTAGATTTGGCCTCTATTTTGCAATGCCTAGTTACTTGCTTATAGTAGAATAGTTTAATAACGATTATTTCTCTTACGAGTTTACACATTTTATTACTTATAGGATTTTGTTAAACACTTTTTAAAGTTTTTGAACATAAAGCTTGCATAGGAGAATTTAAAAGACTAAAAGAACAAAAATCTTTATCATTATGTTTCATTACAAGATACCTACAATTTGAGTTTACAATTGAAGCAGCTTAGTAAACTAAGTTTCATTTCCAATACCTAAAATTCGAGTTTACAGTTGAGGCAGCCCAAAATTAGTACCTAGATTCGGGAAATTGTAGGATTTGGCCCTTATAAATATATGTTATCATCGACTCTCATCTATTTTGGGACTCTTTAACAATGAGATCACAACAAAAGTTTTTTGATGTTTTTAAATTTAAAGAGATAATGATCAATATAGATGTAGTAACAATCTCACCAAAACAACGATTTAATGTGTGTCGTTTATGATGATTTTTTTTTGAGAATGAGAGCAAAGAATGTAGAAAAATTTAATAGTAAAAAGAAACTAATGAAGGAGGGATAATCCCTAAAAAAAAATGAGGGAGGGATAAGTACAAGAAAAACAAACATTTAAATTGGGTAAGGTATGGTTATATTATATGTAGATTAACACTATAGGCTATAAAAAAGGTTGTTATTTTTTTTGGTATTAACCCAAAAGTTTTAGTAATCCAAAATTTGCTCATAAGTTAAATATAGTCTATAAAATGGTCACTCAAAAATCAAACTCGGATTTAAAAAAAAAAAAAAAAAAACTTGAGGTTGTTATTTTACTAGGCTTCAGCTACCTAGAAATTCATACAGCAGACACAAAAATAAAGAAATGAAATTCCAACTATAGTCTTTCATTAATACACGGCAATAGCTTTATCATAACCTCCAAAGTCCAATCCAATAATTACCTCTCCTTCTTCCTATACCATACACCATACATCATTTTATGTATTTAAAAAATATTCATGAAAGCAACTTCTCCTATCAATACAATAACATTCCCACTCCTAACTTTGGAACTCATTAAAAACATACCATAAATAACTTTATTGAGGTAAGCCTTCACTTCTAACTGTAACTCTTTTGATTCCCTTTTAATTATGTCATTGAACTTTTCTTTATCTTTGTATCTGTCATTTTCATATTAAATTACAAAACATTATCATAACCAACATAATTTAATTATCTACATTATATTATATTAGCCACCTTGAATTATATATATTTTTATAGACATAGTCTTTTTATATGGGGTCCTTTGTCTCTGTCTTTTTTATCTCATTAGTTCTTTGTTTTCAGTTTTAGAGAGTTTTTGTTAAGAGGGTTGACATGGAAGAAAGATATGAGCCATTGAAGGAACTTGGTTCTGGGAATTTTGGTGTTGCTAGGTTGGCTAAAGACAAAAATACTGGGGAACTTGTTGCTCTCAAATACATAGAGAGGGGTAAAAAGGTAAAATCTTCATTATTTTTTCACTGCCCATGAATTCAATTTTACTAATGCTGTTTTCTTGAGTAACCTTGTTACTTTTTTTGAATATTTCTGATGCTGATATGAATATGATGTTTCTTGGTAAATAGTTAATTTATTTGGAAATTAATTAATGAATTATTTTGTCAATTTTTCTAAATTAGTATAATTATTAGCTATAGATTGTTAAATGATTATATTCTTGCATTTTACTTTGGATATTGTACTTTTTCTTAAGAATGATGAATGAAATTCTTCAGTTTGTGTTATTGTAAAATCTTGAATGTTCTACTTTTGAATTGAATGGAATTTAGTGATATTCAATATTCATAAGTTTTCTCATTGAATTGAGTGAGTTTTTTGTTGCTCTCTCTATCAAGCTTAAACTTTACATTAGGGATTTTTTTTTTCATTCAAGTTCTTTCTGATATATGTTTGTTCTAAGTGAGTTTGTGGCTGTGATCCCAGATTGATGAGAATGTTCAAAGGGAGATAATTAACCACCGATCGTTAAGGCATCCTAATATTATCCGATTCAAAGAGGTAACAGTTTTTCTTTCTTAAATTGTTTCTTCATTAGGTTTGGAGGGGCATTTTGACTGTAGTATTTGGTTTTCTGCATTACTTTATGATTAAATGCTTGAAACTTGTCTCTAAATGAGATTTGACATGTTCATAGTTTTTTTTTTGAAAAAGACATGTTCATAGTTTAATGTGACCAACTCAAAAGAAATCCAGGTATAGTTTGTAGTTCCCTTTGCACAATGAGTTATTAGCATCGACATAATGTTAATTTGGATAATTTTTTTGTTGTTAATTCTTATAGTGAAGAAAATGTTAAAATGATCTTATAAATTATAATAAACATGAGTATTCCAGCAACTAGAATCTTTCATAAGCTGAACTCAATTTTGGTGCCTCAGTTTTTCCAAAAGTACTCTCATTTAGCTTTTTCATATAACACCTAATTGAAATTGGATCATAATGTGCAATAAGTTATATGGTGCAGTGAATTATTACTGAAAGAAAGAAGGTCATATTCCTTTCATTTGAGATAATTACTGTTGATAATACGCGAAATTTTATGTTACATATTGCAATATTTCTTAACAAAATTGTGCAAAGCCAATATCATTAGTTTGAAAATATCTGCATTACAGAAACTAGAAGCAAGCTAACAACCAAGTCTTATCCCATTAACATAGGTTGCACCTTCAGAAATAAATAAACATTGCTGAATAAGTATAACTTCTTGCATGTAATGTTGTGTTTTGTTGAACTGTTCTTTCACATTGAATCGGTGAAGCACGATTCCAATTCGTACTATTCAGAGCTTGAGAAGTTATAATGATACAATGAATACTGAAATATCTGTTCTGCAGGTCTTGCTCACCCCTTCTCATCTAGCCATTGTCTTGGAGTATGCTTCTGGTGGTGAACTCTTCGAGAGGATATGCTCCGCTGGTCGATTTAGTGAAGATGAGGTTATAAAATTAATGTGTTTGAATTGAACTGTTGTTTTTCCTTTTGAAAAATCCGTGTGTTTAAATTCGTATTCACGTTGAAACTTACCAAGTGGCCAATTTTTCTATATTTCAGGCAAGATATTTCTTCCAACAGCTAATATCCGGTGTTAGCTACTGTCATTCAATGGTATGCATGAACTCAGAATTTGTTGTGTTCTTCATTACAAATTCGTGTCTTATATTACGCTTTGTGTTGTAGGAAATTTGTCATAGAGATCTGAAATTGGAAAACACTCTCTTGGACGGAAATCCATCCCCTCGACTTAAAATTTGTGACTTTGGTTACTCCAAGGTTAATATTATTTCACTTATATGAACCTTTATGGAGATATATCATATTATGATATCTTAGACTATATCCAAGGTTAATAGTATTTGACTATCTGCTGCTTCAAAAAAAAAAAAGACTATTTGTTAATTTTCGCATTTAATTCAATTACAGTCTGCAATACTGCACTCTCAACCAAAGTCAACAGTTGGAACTCCTGCATACATTGCTCCCGAGGTTCTGTCACGAAAAGAGTACGATGGAAAGGTACCTGAGATTTTGACACTCATTTTCTTGAGGGCCTAAAAAATAATGTCAAGTCACATTTTATTTCTATTAACAGCCATGGTTTAACAATTGACACATAGTAATAGTACAGTCTCGAATCGAATAAACAGTTTACCGTTTTAATCCGAAAGTTTCGACCGGTAAGTGTTTTTGGCTCTTGTGTAGATTGCAGATGTTTGGTCTTGTGGTGTGACACTCTATGTCATGCTAGTTGGTGCATATCCATTTGAAGAACCAGAAGATCCTAGAAATTTCAGAAAGACTATTGGGGTGAGTACTTATTTAGCTTGAACTTAAAAAAATGCCATTACGAATAATTTCTGATACCAGGAAATTTTAACTCTGATTCTCTCTGGTTGGTAGAGAATAATAGGTGTTCAATACTCCATTCCCGACTATGTACGCATTTCTGCAGAGTGTAGGAATCTTCTGTCTCGGATCTTTGTTGCCGATCCTGCCAAGGTATGTATAATTTTTTAATTCTATAAAAAGCATTCAATACAGACATAGTTACATTATACATACAGCCTATAATGTTAGAATTACAAATGAAAATACATTAACTAATCAACCAAGGTAAAGAAGTGCATCTAACATCACTGATAGAATTAAAGCAGATAAAGGACTTAGGTCTTGTATAATGAGATTATATATGTTCCTTTTTCAAACTAATTATTTTTTTATCCTTGTTAAAGAGGGTCACCATCCCGGAGATCAAACAGAATCCTTGGTTTTTGAAGAATATGCCTAAAGAGATAATTGAAGCTGAAAGAAAAGGTTATGTGGAAACAAAGAAGGACCAACCAAGCCAAAGTGTGGAAGAAATCATGGGGATCATACAAGATGCAAGGATACCGGGACAAGGATCTAAAGTCGGCGATGGTACTGGTCAAGCTGGTACCGGTTCAATGAACATGGAAGATGACGAGGAAATTGATGTCAGTGGTGAATATGAAAATGTTTGATTGAGGCCTTCATTTGGTGAATGGATGGCTGTATTGTTTATTAGACAAGATCTGCATTATTATCAACATTTACCACACTGCAACATTCAGCTCTAAAGATGCACACGCACTATACCTAGGTTTGAAATAGAGTTTGTGTTTATTTGAGTGTGAATAACATTTGATAAAAAGGCTTGAATTGGTTTTCATTGATCAGTAAATCCCAAACTAAAGGAAAAATGGTTTGATACACAGTTTATGAGCTCTTCCAAAACTTTGGTTTTATGAAAATGTACATTTGCTACATTCACTTGACTTTTTCCAGACATAAAAGTTACATCATTTTAATTGATACAAGGTTGTCAAAATCAAGATTATAATAACACTAAAAATAATACATGACATATTGAATTTATTGGCATTATAGTTATATAAATATAATGTAGAGTTTTTACCATTAAATCATTCACATGCGAGTACTGAAATAATTTTCCTTAACAAAAGGGTGTGTGATTTCAATATAAAGCACATAGAAAAGATAGTATTTCAGTTTTGAATAATATATCACATTGATATAATATATCTGATTTGGTCCTTAACAAAACAAAAAATGTGACGATATTTTGTAGGACCTGGTGAATATTTTTACATACATTTGGTGGCACTTTATAAGATATGAAGGCACCAACATCAACCATGCATTAATTAAGAGATAATTGTATTAATTGAATGTGGAAAACTTGGGTTGCTGATGTGATGATTTTGGCGTATGTGAAAAAATGACATTAAAAAAGAAATCAATCGAGGGAATTGAACCCGACGTGAATCGAACACGCAACCTTCTGATCTGGAGTCAGACGCGCTACCATTGCGCCACGGATCCGATTGATGTTAGAACGGATAAGTAATAATATAAAAACCAATTAATTTAAAGTATTTGTCTGAATTTTCACGTTGTGTTTGTGTTTGACTAACTATCCTTTTCTTTTTGTTAACTTAACGACGATCTTCTTTTTTGTAATAACAGAAATGTATTTTGTACTTTGCAAAGATTTAGATTCATAGCCTCTAAAAAATATTTAGATTTATAAATACATAGATTCTTTGATGTGCATCGATGCTTTAAAATCATTCAAAATGTCATAGACGATGGACATGACCTTCAAAAATTGAAGTTTATGGTCTAATTTGTCTTCACGGTCGAAAATTTATCGATCCGAAGAAAATCAAAGATGTGAAATGGTGGTTCACGGTGCTACGATGTGGAAGATGTTGAACTTCCATGGCGGAGGAGAAAGATGCATGTAGACATGTTAGCACTTTGATGTTCAAGTCGATATATGAGATAAGGGGTTATGTGTGAAAAGTGGTGGAAATAAATGTGTACTTGAAGGTGGCACTGAATTACCCTTGTACTTGAAGATGGAACGTGATCCATGGGGACAGTTAGTGATGATTTTGATGGTGCGGTTTAACTGGTAGCATTCTCTTGTGCGATAATTTGTATAGAACTAGATGTGCACATTCACCATACATTGGTTGTAGTCCCCTTAATATATTCCTTAGGCTTTTGGTCTTGGTCCCTCTAAAATTTTACATCCATGAAAGTAGTCCGAGCTATTAACTCCTCTTTAACGGTGTTGACGTGGCAACGCCACATGTGCATACCAAATGACGTGACAGTGCTGACGTGGAATTTTTATTTTTTTTAAATGATTATTTTTTAAAAAAATACTTTTTTTCTTTTAAAAAAAAGTAAAAGAAATAGATTTATTTTTTGAACGCTTTTAGAAGAAAAATAAATAAAGGTTTTGATGTTAAAAAAATAACTTACCTTAAATTTCTTGTTTTAAAAAATAATTGATATATCAAGGTTGTTGGTATATTGATATGTTGAGCACATGGTTACCGAGTACTATTATTAGTAAATTGTATGCTTTCATTCCGCCTAATAATGGTAGTGATATAGATAGAAGGGTCTGGAGTGGATTTTCTAATGGATGTTTTTCTATTGCCTCAACTTACATGTTGTTATGTGGATTCAATGATGATAGTTGGGATACCACGTGGATGCGTGCTTGGAGAGAATTCGAACTTCTATTTGGTTGGTTTGGCATGATCGTAAAATGCATATCGGACAGCCTTGGTGTCGACATTGCTTTGATGTTGTTGAAGATGTCCTTTATGTGTTGCATGATTGCCCTCTAGCAAAAGGGGTCTAGTGTAATTTATTAAAAAGTGAAGTCCGTGAATATTTCTATATGGTTGATTTGTGAGAGTAGATTACCATGAATTTGTACCATGAGCTTGGAAAGGACTCAACATCACATTGGGGATGTGTATGGGCGGCTAACTGTCATTTCTTTTGGAACTGGCGTAACCGTGAATCTCATGGAGAGGAGTCGGTTCGGCCTAGTCATCTTTGGCGGAGTATTTTGGGTTGGGTGCAGCAGTATCGTCAAGCTGATGTTAATGCAATTGAAATGTTTGTTGTAAAACTTTGTTATATGCTTTGTTTATAAAGCAATTAAAAAAATATAAATAGCAGAAATAAAGATATAATCTGACCCACAACATCTCTCATTCATCATAAATCATATAATATAATGAGATAATATCAATTTTGTACTCAACATATAATTTACAATATGCTTTTTATTTATGTTAGAGCAATGACTTTAACTTCACCAAGATTCAAAACTTACAAGAATTGGTGAAGAAATTACAAACTTAAAATAAAAATGAACTCAAGATACATATTTATCATATAACACACAACAAGATTTTTGTGCACATAAATAACACAATGGTCGACATATAATGCACAACATATATATCACTTTGTTTCACTACATATCTCATTTGTTATATTTCATATGTCATCCCAACCTTGAGAAGCCTCTTGCGGGGTATTGCTATAGAATCTTCTCCCTGTCTAAAATTCTTGCGCAAGAAGCTATAAGCATAGTTGACAACAATCTTATTCAAAATGGAAGAATTTGGGTGAGCTACTACCTCTGCTTCACCTATCATATACACCACGCCCTTTTCTGTTGCTTTATCTATAAATTTTATTTCCTCTTCAGGTCTTTGGATGATAGGTTCATAGAAATTTGATGATTTTCTCACACTTGCAGGCAATGATCTAATGGAATCTGATGATACATGAGACGCACCTTTACTTGGGATTATTCTACTAGAATAATTATTAGACCCTGATTTCACTTCTTTACCTGATATATCTTGCATTTGATCACTCTCATTAGTGGCAGTAGATACTACTAATTGTTCACTTGTTGTAGTTATTACATTATTAGTAGTAGCACCCTCATTAACCTCAAGCATAAAATTCTCTTGTTGAATAAATTCCTTGAGATTTTGTATTAATTGTGACTCAAACTCCTCAGGATTCCCAAGTGTGTCACTGTAACCGCACCTTGCAACACATCGAAATATTCTATACTCTCTTGGTTCCACTTGCCGAAACAAAAACCTCTCTTCCAAAGCAACTCTACTAACTGGAATTGTCTTGATAGAAACAAACACAACAACTGAATGAATGGATGGTACACTAGCTATAAAGTGCGGAAATATTGGAGGAATTCCTTGTACAAGCTCGGAATACAGAAGTCCGATTCCAGGCACTCTATGTACATCTGTGTTGTTTGCCAATTCCCTCAAATACTCGGTAGAAACTTTGTTCTTGAGTTCAAACATGTATCTTTCTTTGTGAACATAATGCCAAATTCCCATGATTATTGTCAAGAACGTAGCTAGTACAATTGGAAAATATCCTCCTTTTGTGAACTTGGTTATTTGAGCTGAGAAATAAAGAAGCTCTATGCTACCAAATCCAAAAAAGAAAAGGATGACCATCCATAAACTCTTCTTCCATATAACAAGCATTATAAGTGAAACTAATGTTGTTGAGATCATCATATCACCAATAACAGCAATCCCTGCATTAAGCATTTCCAAATTTCCCCACTTGTCATATCATATGTTACTATAGATTTAAAACTTGAAATAAATCAATACTTATAAACATAATTAATTACCATAGGCATGACTGATATTTTCTGTGGTCTTGAAGGCAACACATACTACTATACATCCAATCAAGAACATGTAGTTGATCTCTGGAATATAAACTTGACCTTGATGCTTAGCTGAAGTATGAACAACCTTAACTCTAGGGAAACAACCTAGACTAAGGGCTTGTGATATAATGGAAAATGCTCCTGAAATCATTGCTTGACTAGCTATAATGGCAGCACCAATAGCCACAACAAATGTTGGCCAATACAAGGGGTCTGCATGTTATTCACATTTATTAATAAACGGAGAAATTTATTGTTTAAAATGTAATAATAATATTGCCTAATTGATGGACCGGGTTTTTCTGCAGTTAACCGCAACTTGCAATCACACATTCGTACATTGGGGACTGTCTGATCAAGATTGGAAAATCTAGAATAACATTCGGTAGTTTAAATTATAAAATAAAAAAAATCAAATGCCAGGATTGGACGATCAATATCAACTTGATTGTGTGAATGCTTGTTTTGATTGACCGCAGAAAATCCAGATTATGAATTTTCCGATTGTATATGTTTTCTATTAAAAAGTAATCTACTAATAATTACCTGGTATACTGTCATAGAAAGTATTCTCCACTTTTTCAGGAAACTTTCTTAGAAATGCTGCTTGCCCAATATATGCTATCAATATTGCAGGAAATGTAACAAAAGAAAAGCTAATCTGCATACAAAAACATATTATTATTTTGTTATGATATGTGTAATGTTGATCAGTATAACTACAATAAAAATGAAATGATTGAAATAATGTTGCATATTTCACTCCAAGCATGAAGATAGAACTTGCGCAATATAAGTATAAATATATTATTTTTTTTACTTACTTGGATGGCTCGTACACTAAAGTGACCCAAATCAGCAAACATGGCCTCAGATCCTATGATCATATGTATCTTAGTTAGAATTAGAATTAAAAAAAAAAAATATACAACTTAAAAGATTAATCAATAGACTGAATTCTACTAACCTGTTATGCATAAAAAGACTCCACCAAGTGATAGCCATCCTTCCTTACCATTTCGTTTAAAGTAATCAACAATATATTTAGGATTAAAAGCTTTTAATACTCCAATGTCATATTTGAAAAAATTGTAGAGACCAATACCACCAATAAATGTAAACCATATTAAAATAACTGGAGCAAATGTGACTCCCACTTTATCAGTACCAAATCGTTGCATACAAAATAGGACAACCAAAATTGCTACGGTGATGCCCACAACAGCATCTGAAAAACATACATAGACCCGAGCATTCTCATGCATTAAAAATCACATATAATAATAAACATTGTCACATAATGATAACAATAAAGAAATTATTAAAAAAATAAAATAATAAACAATTAAATCAAGTACGTACTTTGACCCAATGATGTACTGATCCCACTCACTGCAGATAGCACTGCATAAAACAGTATGATCATCGTATCAAATCAAATATAATTAAAAATGTATGATCATCGTATCAAATCAAATATAATAAGAGAAATGCTAACATATGCCCCCGGGACACTGGTTAAGGATATGAAAAAGGAAATTACATAGTCAAAAACAGTTTCCTTTTATGGTAATAATTCCCTTTTATGGTATGTTTAACCAGTGCCTCAGAGGCACCGGTTAGGAGCACCCATATAATAAATGCAACAAAAGTTTGTTTAAATGAGTTCATTCTGTTAGAACAATCACTCTGTTCTATGCGCAGCGAAAGTGCTTATTAAAAATAAGTTGTTTTGAGCAAGATGAATAACTAACAGAAAAATGAAGAATTGAAAACGAGAGAAAATAATGAATGGAGAAT
>Ga0315913_1004834_pt1 | contig 16319 bp, 15 predicted proteins | sample MpolsnodulesMG_FD_207736 | JGI IMG/M metagenome (GOLD analysis project Ga0315913, IMG submission 207736) | Medicago polymorpha root nodule microbial communities from Los Angeles, California, United States - small nodules | ecosystem: Host-associated > Plants > Roots > Nodule | place: USA... | reverse complement strand
TGTTGTTGGTTAGGTTCAGACTCTGTTACTGTAACAGTTTGTTCAGAGTCTATAACTTGTACAGACTCAAGAACTGCTGTTTCAGCAACAGGTTCTGGTTGGTTTACTAACTCAATCTTTTGAGGGATTGGTTTAGTGGCCTTTTCTGGTGTTTTGGTGATACAGGTGAGGGGATGATGAGGGGTAGATTTGAAGTCTGAGTAACCTGAACTGGAGCTTCTGATACTTCAGCTACTGCAGTGGATACTGGAGCAGCAATAGATGCTTCTAGGATCAGCTCCAGCACCTCCTGGGCCTCTTCAACAACTTGATGCTCAACTGAACCAGCAATTTGACGAACCTCAGCTAGCTTTTGTACTATTGCTATGTCTACAGCAGAAGCAGAATACATCTCAGCTGCAAGTTGTTGTACACAACTACTTTGGGTGAAACATCAGTTGGAAGACTATTAGATAAATGCTAACAGTATTCCCATTTATTGTGATAATACTACTGCTATTTGTTTGTCAAAGAATCCAATTCTACATTCAAGAGCCAAGCATATTGAAATCAAACACCACTTTATTAGAGACTATGTTCAAAAAGGAATTTTAGATATACAATTCATTGATACTAAACATCAATGAGCTGATATATTTACTAAGCCTTTAACTGTGGAAAGATTTGATTTTATAAAGAAAAATTTGAACATGTACTTTGTGTCTGATTAAATCTGCTTGCTCCTGAATAAAAATTTAGGTTCTGAAGTCGTTCAGAAGCAATTCTCCATCATAAGCTCTTTACTGAGGTTCTGAGGAAAATGTGCTTCTGAAGATGACATCAACATCTAAACTCCAGAAGCTGGACTTTGTGCTCTTGAATAGCAGAATTAGTGGAAACGTTGGAAGTTACTTTTTGGTAACACATGTCCCACTAACTTGGCAGTTACTCTGAGATCATTTGACGTGGCTTAAATGTATTGGTGTATAACATAAGAGGGCAATGAGGAATTTATGCTTTGAATATACTATCTCGTGCCCCCATGTGATTAATGCTGTGTTTGTTCGTCCCCTTCTGAATTGCAATCGTTTTTACTAAAATCACTTAGACAAAAAACACACACTACTCATTTCACAACCTACACTTGCTATTTTCATACTGAACCTCAGTGAAAAATTCATCGTCTTCAAACAAAATCCTAGAACCCTAAATTTCTCTTCAACATCAATGGCGTCTTCAAGCTCTGTTCCAGAATCAACCATGTAAGAAGCCCCTGCATATGAAATTAAAGGGAGAACTATGAAGCTGGAAGAATGGCAACTAAAACTGCAAGTGGAGAATCCAGTTGACTTCGTATCACTTGCTCGCCATGACTTCGACTTGTCAAGCTATCTTAGATATCATGACTTATCAGGGTACTTCACTATGTTGGATGGACCGTCTTATGAAAACCTAGTAAAGTACTTCTGGGTAAGGGCTGAGATTTACAACAAACATGCAGCAAAGGCTGAAGAAGATCACATGATACTGCTCCATCCTGAACTAAAAGGAAAATCAAGGGCAGAAATGGGCTGAAGAAATTTAAGAGGGTTGAGATTCGCTCAAATGTAATAGGAATTCCAATCACCATTACTAAAGAAGTGATTGGGAAAGCACGTAGAAGAAATGACGAGGGAGCATTTCAATGGAACCATAATAAGAAGACCTGTGATTGGATACTAGTGGTAAAACAATCACTTTTCAAAGGCAGGAAGGACGGAAAGTACAGTGATATGGAATAAGAACACAAGGTTCTTCAAAAGCTGATGTAGGAGTGCTTTCTACCCAAAGGAGGAGGTGTCGATCAACCTTCTTTAGAACACAAAGTGTTTTTACACTTCTTGGTTACTTTTGAGAAAGTAAGTCTCCCCAGATACATCTTTCATCACATGCTATGGGCACTGGAACAGAGTCAGCAAAAGAATAGAGCATTTGTGCCATATGGAAGACTGCTATCTGAAATCTTTCATCAAGGAGGAATGCTGGAGGTCTTCAAATTATCAAAAGCTATGGATGATAACCAGCTAGGAACTGTGGTTGGAAAATACTTGAATGGCTTAACTCTGTACAACATGCATCTGGTGAAGAATGTTATCAGAATGGATACTGACCTGCAAGAATTAAATATCCTATCCAATTTGATGGATAATTTCCCTCCCATTTGCAAGCAAGATCCTTCAGATGTTAGAGCTCACTATGTGTGTGAGCACTGGAAAGCTACTGGGGAAACTATCAAGTATAGTGACATCCCAGACACTATGTATGGTGGTTCTCTACCAATTGCTTCCAAGAAAAGGAAAGCCAAGAAAAGTGCTTCTTCAGAAGCTGTTGAGGAAGGAGCTTCTGAACCTCAACAGAAGAAGGCTAAGAAAATTAAGAATGCTCCTCAAGAACATTTGGTCAGTTCTGATATGCCAACCATTTCAGAAGAAGTTCAGGACCTAGAACCTGCTATGGTTCTGAACAAGAGAACAATAGGTGGAAAATCAGCTGAAACCTCACAGCCTTAACCTGCTCAATCTATTCCTAGGAAGAAGAGGAAACATCATGCTAGGAAAATGAAGGAATCATCTAGTGTGATTGTAGAAGAAGAGCAGATTGAAGCTGCAACCAATCTTGTAATAAGAGAGGTTAGAAGGAAGAAAGCTGCAGAAGAAGCAACTCTGCAAAAAGCTAAGGAAATTGCACATGAGATGGGTGCTCCTGCTGAACAGTTGCTCAAGGAGTCAACTATTGAAGCTGCTCAAATGTGAATTGAGCTGACTGAGGAACTTCAACAGTTGGTAGTGGCTGATGAAAGAGAGGCTGGTGAAGATGGTCAGAGGGAGGAAGCTGCTACTTCAGAAGCAGATGCTTCAGAAGGAACTCAAGGTAACATTAATTCTTTCCACACTGTTAATGTTATAGAGATAGAATCTAGTTCACCATCACCCTCATACTCAACCTCAACCTCAGACTCATCAGACTTAGATGATGTTCCCCTGAACAAAATCTATTAATAAAAGCCTTTCACCATCCACCAAGCTCAAGAAAAACCTAAGTTATGAAACATATGAGCCCTTGTATCCACCTGTTCTTGAAAGAATAGGTGAGATGTCTCAAATGAGAATAGATGTATGTGCAAGACTACCTGCTGATCATCCTCTTCAACCACCTATGATTGAATGTCTTCAATCTATTCCTACTGATGTAGAGGGTGTTGATAAACCAGCAAGGTTTGAGTCTGAAAATATCTCTACATCATCACATCCAAACTCAACTACCCAAACACCTGAGCCCTCTGTGTTAGATGATTTGGTAAATCACTACTCAAGAGAATTACCAAGTTATGAGCCAAATCTAGAGAAAGCCTCTGAAGTAGCTTCTGATGTAGTTGCTTCAGAAAGCCAACAACAACCAAACTCACAAATGGCCTCATATACTTGTACTGAAATCATCATTCATCCTGAACAACAACCTTACCATCTTAATGCAACACACTCAAAAATTTCCTTTGGAATTGCATTGAGAAATTTGGCCAAGAAAATCAAACCTGTTCCTGAACAAACCTTCATTGACTAGATCAATGAACCTGACCTCATGATCATATCAGAGTCTTCTAATGGTCAGGATGAGCAAACTAACTCTTGGTTCAAACCTAGATTTCTCAATTTTGCAAGCTCATCCTCTACCATGATCTCAGAGTCTGTTCCTGATCAACCAGAGACTGACACTCTCTTAACTAAACCCATCACAACTGATGAAACCTTCACAAATGACCAACCCTCATCTTCTAACCAAGCCATTCAACCTTGTGCTCCTGACAGATCCATCAATGTTCCCTTTCCACCCACCTTGTTTCTAGATTCTACTCTTTTAGCAGATGTGTGTGAGAACATTTTTCAGGAGCTGAACAAGTTGATTGAAGCTAGAAACAACTTGCTTCATGAAGATATTTATGAGAAGCAGTGGAGGAGACTAAGAGAGAGAGAGTTGAGTTCATTATGTCTGAACTACAAAGGTCATGTCTTGATGCTCAGAACACCCTCCAGGATTGGCTGCAAGGGGTTGCCAACAACTTACAAGAAGTTAGGGTCATCAGAACTTCAGTAAGAACTCAATTGGTCATAAAGGATAAGATTGCCTCTGACTTCATTCCTTCATATGTTCATCCCAAGGAGTTGAACCTAACTTGGTTGAACAAGGTAAATCTGAAGCAAGCTTCTACAAAATTAGAACTGATGCAGAGGAACTCTCAACTGGAGAAAGAAAACAGGCAGTTGAAGAAAGAGCTTCTAGAGCAAAAGCTGCTACTGCTTGAATACAAGTCATCTACAGAAGCCAAGCTGGAAGAAGCTAAGATACAAGAAGAAAACTTGATCAGAAGTAATGAAGCCTTCAAGGAAGAAATGAAGCAACAAGCAGAAACAACAAACAAAATGCTTAAAGAGATGATGGAGATGTTCCAAAAACAAGCCAAACCTTAGTTGCACACCTCTAGCTTGTTTACATTCTTTGTTTTTACTTTGCATGTTTTTGTCTCTGAACTTAATTTTTATGCTTATGAACTTAATTTTATGCCTCTGAACTTATTATGTGCTTCTGAACAAATTTGTTTTCTCGCTTCTGAACTAACTATGTTATTGAACTTCTCACTATTTTTTTCTCATCTCTTTCTTTTTGTCTTTATTTAATACTTTTTGTTGATGACAAAAGGGGGAGAAGATATATAGTATTTATAGGCTCTGAGCCCCATTAATTTAATTTTAATCAAGTTAAATTAATAGGACCGTCTTCTTATCTCTTAGTCTATTAATGTAAGATTGTTATGAGTGTTATTTTGTTTTTAAATGCTGAATTTAATTATCATGGATAGAACTCAGGGGGATCTTACAAACCTCACCTTAAAGTACTATTAGACTCAGGGGGAGCTTACAAACATCATACCCTTATAGTCAACTTGTTAATTAGATTAACAACAATTGAACATTTTAAATACCAATGTTTGTCATCATCAAAAACGGGAAGATTGTTGGAACAAAATGTGTTTAACATACATTACCCTTAGAGTTTTGATGATAACAACGTATTAAAAATTGTCAATTGGATATGCTAATATTTGTTCAAGTGTACAAGACCATAGACAAAGTTTTTGATATCTTAAAAGGTTCTGAATGAACAAAAGAGACCAAAGGAATCAACAATATTAAAGCTTGAAGCATCTGAAGAAAAGTGCTCCTGAAGATAAGCGCTCCTGAAGTGATGACGTCATCAGAAGCAAGTTCGTCAGAAGCATCTCATCAGAAGCAATATCACCAGAAGTTGAAGTTCATCAGGAAATGAGAGACTTAAAGCTTCAAAGGCTGATTAATGGATTTAATCTCGTCTATCATTGTAGAAGACTGAAAGAGTGAAGCAACGGTCAATTTATGAAAGAATTTGAAAGCATTGGATGGTTGTTCTCTCAAGAGCGTTGACAAAGGACAATTGTACGAACTGTACAACCACTTCCTCCACTACTCTGTTCGTATCTCTGCATCAAGACAAGAATAACAGCTATGCCTGCAACAATGTTCCTTCCAACTAGGAATGCATTTGAAATTGATCCTTCATAGGACAATAACCATATCAGGCAAAAGATCATTGGTGATTTTGATCAAGCTTCAAACGACTCTTTTAATGTGCTGTCAATTTCCAACATATCTTTCACACCTCTATAAAAAGGAGTGAAAACCTGCTAGTTGGATATGCAGAAACACACAGAAACAAGACTCATACAACAATTCACAAAGTGCCAAACTCTATTATTATTCTGCATCTAAAGTCACTTAGAATTTCCTATCAAAGTTCATATCTTAGAAATTCTAAAGTCTTAAGAGTATGTATCTGATTTGTATTGTGAACACCACTGATTGTATATCAAGTGTTCAATCTCAAACAAACTTCTTTGTAATTGTGTTTGATTAGAAGTCTCTTGTTGTGTGCTTGAGCAATAGGAAGTCTCTTGAAGTTGTGCTTGAGCATTGGAAGTCTCTTGACTGTGTTCAGGAGCAATAGGAAGTTTCTTGCAGTTGTGCTTGAGCATTAGAAGTCTCTTGACTGCGTTCAGGAGCAATAGGAAATCTCTTGCAGTTGTGCTTGAGTAATTTGAAGTCTCGTGCTAGTTGTAGCATTGAGCAGTTGTAATTTGGTATTACATTTTTAGTGAACTCTCCTTGGAAGTGCAAGGGGGACAGGACTACTTCCGGCGGTTTGCGGAAGGAACCTGTATAATTGCTTTGTGTCTCTCTTCTCTCTCTCTCTCTCTCTCTGTTTTATCCGCTGCATTTAGATTCTGATCATCACTTCAGAAGCTAAACTCTATCTGCTTCTGATTAGTGACTTCAGTAGGAGAAAACGGAGAAAAAGTAAACATAATTCAACCCCCCCTTCTTGTGTTTTTCTCACCTTCAGTTGGAAGCTCGTGAAGTTGCACAACTATCTGCAAAAGTCAACTATGACTTTTGTGAGCAAACACATGAAAGTGGTGCATGCTTACCGCAAAATTGGGGTTTTCAGAGGAGCAGGTAATGTGTAACGCCCTATTTATTTATCTGATTATTTTGGTTGAGTTTGGAGTCTTTTATATGACTTATATGATTTATGTTGATTTATGTTGATAAGTGGCATGTTGTTGTGTATTAATATTTTATTAAGTAGCCTTATTTTATTATTTAGTAGGATGGGTTGGAAATTAAAATGATTAGACTTGAGAGGGGCTGAATTAGAATTAATTAGAAATAGGTGGTGTTAATTATAAATTTTGTTGAGATAAAAAGAAAAACAAGAGCCAGACACAAAAACTAGGTTTTTACAAAGTCTTTGGGAGAGAAGAAGAGAACCAAGAGAAGAGGAGAATCAAGAGAAGGGATGGCTTGTAGAATCTTGCAATCACTTAATCTATGGTAAGGGTGGGACTAACATTCTCTAATCTTAGGTTATGTAATTCTGAAACTGAATTTAACATGTAGTAGTTGTTGTTGTTTTTGAATTTGGGAATTAGGTCATGGGGTAGAAAATTGGTTGTTAATGGTGTAGAAAGTCCATAGAATTTGTGTATAATTGATGTTCAGGTCGTAGAATCATCACAGGTTGAGTTTCCTATCAAATTTGGATTGGCGTTGATGAAAATTGGGTTTTTGGGGTGAAAAATCGTTCTTCCCGACAGAAGTCTGTCATAACTCGCCACGACGAGTAATCTGCTCGCCACGGCGAGCTACAACGTGACAGAGAGCAGTGTTTGCTCGCCATCTGCTCGCCACGGCGAACCATAGTGTGGCAGAGAGCAGTGTTTGCTCGCCACTAGCTCGCCACGACGAGTAAGTCCGCCCGCGAGGTGAGTTGTTCAATAGCAGTGTGCCTTTTCATGTTCTTGCGTCGTTTTCACACGTTTCTGTTTTGGATTAGCCTTTAGTGTGTACATGAAAGTCTTAGGTAATATTGTCAGTTTTCAAATGGCTTTGTTTATCATGAATAACCTTGATTGATGAATTGTTATATGAATGTACACATTGAAGAATTGCTATGTGAATGCATATGTTGAATTAATATGATGATTATATGATGTTGCAATTAAATGATGAATATTTATGGAATTATAATGTGGAGTCGTTGTTGTCGTTGATGTCGTTGATGTCGTCGAGTCGTCGATGTTGTGCGTTGTTGTTGAATAAGTTGTTGAGTCCATGCATACTCATATAAAGTTGGGGGCTCATGCCCTGTTGAATGTTTAATCATTCATACCACGTTGATTTGAGAGCCTATGCTCTACACGTTGATTTAAGAGCCGATGCTCTACACGTTGATTTAAGAGCCGTTGCTCTACACGTTGAATTGAGAGCCTATGCTCTAACACGTTGAATTGAGATTTTTCATTAGAATCGTTTATGTTGAGGCCGTAGTGCCAAAGCTGTTGAATAATGAATTAAATTTTCCGCTGCGATGTTTTATTAAAGTGGTTTTAATAAATAGTAACTTTACTCTATTTATACTTCAATGTAGTGTGGCATTCCGTTTTACGTTGAATAGTCTGATTAATATGTATTATTTACATTGTTGGAAAAATGGGGTGTTACATGATGTATATGGGCAATTATGCTAGGCAGCAGAGGAATCCATACTCAAACACTTACAATCCAGGTTGGGCAAAACATCAAAACTTTTCTTTCCAAAGAAACAATGTTCTACAACCAGCACAAACAACCCCCCCCAAGGAACTCTGTAGCAACAACCAAGGCAAAGTCTAGAAGAGATCTTCTCTCAAGGTATGAAGAATACCCAGGGGAAACTTGAAAGACTATCTAAGGAAGTTTAGGAGATACAAAAGCGACACAAAATTGATGTAAAGAACTTGGAAGTGTTGATGGGACAACTGTCTACTGAATTTGCAAATGCTACAAGAACAGGATTTTCCGAAACAACTTTAGATAATACTAGGAATGAAACTTGCAAAATGATGGAAGTGGAAAAGTATGAAATGAAAGAGATTGATCCCGTGACAATTGAAATCAAGGTCACAAAAGCATTAAAGCATATGGTGAAGGAATGGTCCACTCCCAGGGATGTCTTAGAAATCAGGAAGGTGACCAAGAACCAATGTTGCGACAACCTTTTGGATTACTTATTCTCACCCACTGGTAAGCCACTTCATGAGAAGATGGCCGCTGTTAGCAAGGAAGATCACAAGAAACATGATAACGAGACTCTGGAGAAGAAGGAAGACACATATGTTTTAACATACCAGTTACCATCAATGGATTCTATGTTGGATAAGTAATGTGTGACCTCGGATCTAGCGCAAATATGATGTCACTATCACTATTCAATAAGATTGGAGTTGAAGCCTTGCGAAGTAAAAATAGGACTTATTGATGGTTATCTCAAGAATGTTGAAGGTGTAATAGACATTGTGGATATCAATATCAATGGATTCACTTTTCCTATATAGGTGGTAGTTATTGAAATGACGAGATTAAATAGAGGTCAAATGATCTTGGGGAGACCTTTTCTCGCCATTGCCCGGGCTATAATAAATATGGATAAAGGGGAAATTATCATAAGATAATGAGAAGACTAAATCACATACAAAGTTTCTAGACAATATAGTTACCCTAAACAGGGTGGTGTGCCGAAAGAAAAACCCAACCTGAAGGTTGAGGAAAAGGATGGAATCAATGAGCCTGAAGGACAAGGGCTCTCAAGCAAAAGTTAGACATATTTGTCAGGCTCGGAACGCTGAACAAGCACTGAATAGGAGGCAACCTATTTCGTCAAGCTAATGACTCAAAAGAAGCGCTGGATATGAGGCAACCTATTGATCGTCGGGACTCAGACGTTAAACTAGCACTGAATAGGAGGCAACCCAATATTTTTCTTTTCTGCATTTTTATTTTTGCTAAGCTGAGATGATTTAACTAATCAATTTCTTTTCTTTTTCTGTTGCAAATCTTCCAAGTATTATCTAATAAAATTTTATTTCTTCTGCAATTACATTTCCAATTATGCTTAAATTTGTTTTAGTCTTTGGTAGTAAGTCAAAGCATTTACGGCAGAGCCTAGTTTATCATTACATTCAAGAGCACGATACTTTCTAGGGTTTGCTAGTGAAGGTACTTATAGGATAACCATCTCCTTTTCGAATAGCAAAACTGGTGAGATTCAAAGCTAAATATTTCCATATCCATTCTAGGTTGTTAGATACTTAATATTTCCAATTATGAGTGTTCCACACGAATGCTATTTTGCTTGAATTTGTGGTCGTTCTTTACGGACGACCAATTAGGTTATTATACCTTGAGCCTTTCAAGACACCTTACTATATTCTTATTATCCTTTTTGAAACCACTTTGAGCCTCTAGATGAAAATTTCTTTCTTATTTATTGATGAATCATGTCACAGTCCTACACTTTAAGTGCACCTTGTTTGATTTCACTTGGAATTAGATAAGTATTATTATGGCTGCACATGCTTAGCAACTAAGTTTGGGGTGGGGTAACAGTAGAACACATTTGTTGGAAAAAAATGGAAAAAATCTAGATGATAATGGATCTACACAACAAAACAAAAAAAAGGAAAAAAAATCAAGAGCCGAAAAATGGTATTTTCAAAAAAAATGTTTATCTTTCTTCCAAAAATAAAACACAAATAGTTCTACTGTTTTACCCATCTTGTTTGAACGAAAAGGTTGGCAATCTATAAATGTTTAGAAGGAATCCCTAGGTTAATGAACTAACTCCAACTTCTTTTATTAGCCTACTTTCCCAAACACATCCACCCTTAACCTAAGCCAAGTTATAACCCCTTAAGTCCTCTAAGTGTGTTAATAACTTTAACTTAACTGTTGGTTTATAATTGTTTCAAATTTATGGCAAGGTACATTCATGTGACGACTGGTGTAGGCAAATGTCGTGACAACCTCTACTGGATTTAGGAGATAAATACGTGTATCATATATGGCTGAGAATATAAGTTACTATCACCAAGCCGGACCCACTTGAATGTACTGTGGTAAGTTAGTTGCTCCTCAGCTTTAAATGTGATGAATGATTCATAAGCACAACTCCCATAGAGGTATGTTTTTCCTGAAAAAATTCAAAGAATAAAATATGTTTTTCTTTTGTTACTTGAGGACAAGAAACAATTTAAGTTTGGGGTTGTGATGACATGTCATCTTACGTTATTCTTAGCATGTTTTTCAGTTATTTTTAGTAGGTTTTAACAGCAAAGAGGAGGAGTATTAGACAATTACCTATGATTTCAGGAATTTTGTAATGTTTTCTATATTTCAGTCTATAATTTTAGTTTTCCCGAAACATAGCAATTTTAGGGGGTTTTTGAAATAATTGATGACAGTACGTCAATACTAGTTTTTTAGTCATATTTGTGTCTTTTTTGTAATGTTTTGAGAGTCAAATGCTTGTATACATGATTCAATAGCTCAAGATTCACAAAAGAGAAGTTTTGTACAAATTGGAGAAAAATGCAAGAATTTAGCTACTGGATCGTGCCACGATGGACCTGAATCGTGGCACGTTTGAAGCATGGAATTTACCTAAAGATGTTGGAAAAATTGTGGCACGATGGATGTGTAACATGCCACGATGGTTGAGTAAATTTGCTGCCACTTAGGATTAATGAGCAAATCGTGCAACGATGGTCTCGAAATGTGGCACGATGGTGGGCTTTCTGAAACCCTTAAATTCTTTCTATAAAAGTTAAAAGCGACTAGAGATTAGGGGTGCGATTTTGGAGACCTAAACAGAGCATAGACGGCACCAGGAAACCGCAGAACACGCAGTGCATCTCACCCAACTCATAGTTGGTTCTGATTTATGTATGTTCACTATTTTCAATGTATTTGATTGTTTAGTTATGAGTAGCTAAAATCTTATATTGATTAAGCCATGAGATGAATCTTTGTGATCTGTGATGGTGAAATTTGTTAAGAACTCTCTTTAACATCAATGAAAACCTAGTCTTTATTCAGAATTATTTGTGCTTAATGCTTTTCTTATGATTGTTTGTATGACTAATAACCCTAGCTTCTTTCAACCATATAAATTGATCTTAGGAATTGAATGACTACTAATCCTAGCTTTTAATCCTGAAATAGTAATTCTGTTTAATTCAACATAGGAACCTAGAGATAGGAAATTGAGAGTTATGACTTATGGATTAACGTTCTCACCATGCTTCCGCAGTTATTACATCAGTTTAAGAGATTAAAAGGTTATAAATTAGGAAAGGGTTTTGAGTCAAGAGATTGATCAAAACCACTTAGTTAATCCGTCGTAAAGGTAGGTTAATTTCTTTGAGAGAGAAGAGAGCCAAATTACTCATAGTGAGCAATAGAGGATTTGAAAGGCTTGATCATCTGTTTTAATCCAATTATCAAACCATTTTATTTACTTTGTTTAAGTTTTATGCAACCAAATCCAACTTTCCTAGGGCAAACTGAATTTAATACATCCTTTATTTTAACGTTTTTGCCAAATAGAAATTGAAACAGTCCCTGTGGATAAGAACTTATAAATTTTATTACTTCGATTCATTTTTAGTACACGTGCTAAAAGTCTATCAATAATTCACGAAGAAATCAGGCAAATCTAGAGCATCTGAAGATTTGTGAAGACTTAGGAAGACAAAGAATGAAGATTCAAGAGGCATCATGAGACTTACAAGAGGGAGGAATTATGTTCCAAAGTTCTGAAGCAAGTTATTTGAAGACGAAGACCCAAAACGATGGATAATCGGAGAAATGAGGCCCGATAAGAGGTGCCATATGCGCCTAGCACATGTACCATGTCACTAGGGCATGTATTTTACAAACCATGCGCCTAGGGTATTTCCACGTGCCTAGGGCAGGGTATGTGATACAATCGCATGCACTAGGCACACTGAGCATGTGCCTCGTGCATCCAAAATGCACGGGGCATAAATGTCTTTTCTTGTTTTTTATGTGTAAAGTTCTCACTTTTGGCTCAAACCCAGGTAGAAACTCTCACTATAAATACCAGCCTTCCTCATTTAGAATTTCTCTTTCAGAGTTGTGGCAGTTCAATAGGAAGGCAATTTTAGAGCTTCAGAGGAGTTTCTATATATCTTCTCCTTGATTTTCTAGGTTATGTTTTTATCTATAGTAGTTTGTTTTTTGTTACCATGTGTAACTAATTCTTTTTTTGGTTAGATTTCTAAGACGAGCCTTTGTTTATTTTTTTTTGGATATTTATTTAATCGAATGTCGTTTTTATTTTATTTATCTCTTGTTCGCTATTAAGTTTTATGAGGAAGTTCCTTAGTTTATTTCTGTAATAGGCGCAACCCTAGATTAGATACTTAGGTTGTGACAGGATCTAACATTGATATTACTATCCTTAAGCTTATATCTTGATATTTGTATCATGCTACTAATATCTATCTTCTTGGGAAGTAATTAGTTAAAATTAGCGAAAGATACCAAAAGCGATTTGACCCTAGTAATAAGTACTTAAGATGTGACCAAGTGCATTGGAGGGATAGACCAAGTACATCAAGAAGTATAAACCCCACATGTAATGATCACCGTGTGATCAGAAGGTGCAGCTTCCAACCTATTAAGGTAGTAACGTCCCAACGACCTCATTACTTGTATAATCTACTTAAGATACATAAACGACGACATTGCTGTTATTTAATATCCAACAATATAAATAGGGGGATTTGAAGGATTCTAACCGCCTGCTTACTTTTCTACAACCAAAATAGGCAAACTTTCTATGTTGCAAACAGATAAAAATTGCATGCTTCTAACCCTTAACTCTTTTATTATATTGTAAATTGTTTGGATGAAACGACAATCCATGTGGATACGATACTCTACTTATCACTTTATTACTTGGTAAACGATTTGGTACACTTGCCTAATTCGCACATCAGAAGGTAAAATTGATAAATTAAGTATTAGGGTAAGGGAATAAGATTTGAAGACTTTAGATATATATATATATATATATATATATATATATATATATATATATATATATATATATATAATAAATAGATATTTATTTACTAGTAGTTGGATCTTGAGCTTTCAAAAATAGGTTATGAAGGTGATAAAAACACAAGAAGCGGGGAGGGAGGGGGTGAATTGTGTTAGCTTTTTCTTCTTTTTAACTATTTACAATTATGAGTGTTCCGTATGAATGATATTTTTGCTTGAATTTACGGCCGTTCTTTACGGACGATCAGTTAGGTTATATTACACACAAGGCAAATTTTCTTTGGTACCTTGAGCTTTTCAAGCCACCCTTTATATTCTTATTATCCTTTGTGAAACCACTTTGAGCCTCCAAATGAAAATTTCTTTCTTATTTAGTGACGAATCATGCATTTATTGTCAAGATTCTGAAGAGATCATAACCTGTTCCTCAGAGTCTGTTGAAACCAGAGTCTGGTATCTTGAAGTCCAAGTTTTAGAAGAACAAAACAGTTATTGCTTTCTGGGAACTAAAAACAAAAGGTGTTAAACCTAAGGTGTTGGTTAATCAGAAGCAATCAAGCTTACAACACAAGGAACAAGAAGTGAAGAGTAAAACTTCCAGTACTAACCTCAAAGGACCCATAAAGCAATGGGTACCTAAATCTGAATTTGTCAATACTGCAGAAATTTCTAAGAGGAAAGGAAAAGCAAAAATCATGGTACCTAGACAGCGGTTTCTCAAGACACATGACAGGAGAGAAGTCTATGTTCCTCACCCTCACAATGAAAGAAGGAGGAAATGTGAAGTTTGGAGGCAACCAACCTGGCAAGATTATTGGTATAGGAACTATTGGTAACTGCTCTATCTCTATTAATAATGTGTGGTTGGTAGATGGTCTTGAACATAACCTATTGAGTATCAGTCAGCTTTGTGACAATGGTTATGATGTGATGTTTGGTAAGACCAACTGCACAGTAATCAACAAGGATGACAAATCCATAGTATTCAAAGGAAAGAGAATAAAAAATGTCTATAAAATCAACTTCTCTGAACTGGTTGATCATAAGGTAATTTGCCTTCTATCAGTGAATGATAAGAAATGGGTATGGCGCAAAAGGTTGGGACATGCTAACTGGAGATTAATCTTTAAGCTTAGTAAGTTACAACTTGTCAAAGGCGTACCTAACATTTACTATCATTCAGATGCACTTTGTGGTGCATGCCATAAAGGGAAGATTGTGAAATCATCTTTTAAAACAAAAGACATTGTCTCAACCTCCACACCTTTAGAATTACTTCATATTGATTTATTTGGACCAGTGAACACTGCATCCTTATATGTAAGTAAATATGGGGATTAGTCATTGTTGATGATTACAGTAGATGGACTTGGGTAAAATTCCTGAGAAGTAAGGATAATGCTTATGATGTATTTAGTAACTTCTGCACTCAAATTCAGTCTGAAAAAGAAATGAAGATTTTAAAAGTAAGAAGTGATCATGGTGGAGAATTTGAAAATGATCCATTTGAAGCTTTTTGTGAAAAACAAGGAATTATCCATGAATTCTCTTTTCCTAGAACTCCACAACGAAATGCGGTTGTAGAGAGAAAGAATAGAACTTTACAAGACATGGCAAGAACCCTGATTTATGAAAATAATTTGGCTAAACATTTCTGGGAAGAAGCAGTGAATACAACATGTTATGTCCAAAATAGAATCTATATCAGACCTATCTTGGAGAAAACAACATATGAACTCTTTACGGGAAGAAGACCCAATATCTCTTACTTTCATCAATTTGGATGTACCTGTTACATTCTAAATAACAAGCTCTACCTAAAGAAATTTGATGCCAAGCCCAAAGAGGAATCTTTTTAGGTTACTTTGAAAGGTCAAAGGCATACCGAGTGTATAATTCAAAAACACTTTGTGTTGAAGAATCAATGCACGTTAAATTTGATGACAAAGAGCCTGGAAATAAAACTCAAGACCAAGGTGAAAGTGTTGTAGATATGCAGGTACCTGAAGATACTTCAGAACCTAATCAGACTCCTGAATATGAAGAAAGTCCAGAAGTTGAACTCACTTCAGAAGCTCAAGATGAAGTAGCTTCTGATGAAGCTCAAGATTGTAACACCCCGTTTTCCCAACAATGTAAATAATACACATAATCAGAGTATTCAACGTAAAACAGGATATCACACTACATTTAAAGTATAAATAGACCAAAGTTACTATTTATTAAAACCACTTTAATAAAACATCGCAGCGGAAAATAGATTCATAGTTCAACAACTTTGTTCAACAATCTTTGGCACTACGACCTCAACATAAATAACTTAAAGGAAAATCTTAAGCCAAAAAGGTTCAACAACATAGTTCATAAAACAATACGTAACAAATAGAAAGCAAAGCAAGAATCCCCATCCCGTGACGTATCAGAGCGATCCTAAGACGACATATGAGAGAGTCAACTCACATCAGCACATCAGCAGTTAATCCTAGTTATCTGCACGTTACCAACATAGGGGAAACATTCAAACAGAAGCGGTGAGATTTCACATTCAATAATAATAAGCATATAATCCATCAACGGAACTTAACAACCTAAACAATAATAGTTCACATATACTTATCATCAATAATGTTCCACATATGCTTCATTTATTTTCACTTAGCATTTAAATCATCAGCAACAACAACAACTACAACTCAACATTAACGACAACGCAACGACGCAACAACAACTCGACTATGCAGTATGCATGTGGTACAAATCAACGTGTTAGAGGAAAAAGCTCTTCAAGCAACGCTGGAGTAA
>Ga0315913_1004833_pt1 | contig 16320 bp, 6 predicted proteins | sample MpolsnodulesMG_FD_207736 | JGI IMG/M metagenome (GOLD analysis project Ga0315913, IMG submission 207736) | Medicago polymorpha root nodule microbial communities from Los Angeles, California, United States - small nodules | ecosystem: Host-associated > Plants > Roots > Nodule | place: USA... | reverse complement strand
AGCACATCAACATAATTATAAATAATATTGACGATTAAGAGAGTGATGATTAGTCAATTACATACACAATATATCACAAAAAGAGCATCATTAGTGTTATATTATATCCAAAAGGAACATTGTTAGTGTTATACTATATCAATCTAAAAAAGAAGCACTATATCCAAAAAAGAACACATCAGTACTCAAGAGTTAAGTTATTTTAGCTAACATTAATTGGGAAATATCGGGGCAGGTATAGGTGATAATTATCATATACTCTCCTGATACGTATTCGGAAGTATCGGATAATTATTTTTTAGAAAAATAAAATTTAATTTTTGGATACTCTTCTGATACGTATCGGGAAGTATCAGGCAGGTATCGGTGCAGGATACGTAGGGGATACGGTACGTCATCTATTTTGAAGTATCGGAGCTTCATAAACTGTGAGGTTCCGGGTTCGAACCCAGGTCACGACGTTCGTCCTTACAATTTTGACATTTGTCAGTTGAGTTAGGACTTCTACAAAAGAGTTTTTCAAAAAGTGACTTTTTTCTTTGTTTGGTAAAAAAACAACCAAAAAAGAAAAAATAAATATCTTTTGTTAATATATTACTTTTGAAATGAATGTTAAGCATTGGTAGATAGAAATCAAATGAAACTTATTGGTGAGAGGATTCGAATGAGATTGTTAAGTTTGGAAGAATGGTAACTTATTTATAGAATGTCCTCTTGTTCTCTTCAAAGTTATCTTGTATGAATTTTCTGTTAATTTTCTTTCTTTTTTCTTGAAGTTCAATCAGATATTCTTTTTTTTAATTTTATTTAGTGGGATTTTGGATAATCTTTCTAAAAAGCATGTGATATTGTGTGAAGAGGTTGTTATGAATTTGGGATCACACATGTGATATTTAATGTGTTAGGGATATTAAATTAAAGTGGTATAAGATTCATGGTTAAGGATATATTTGTCATAAAAAGCATGACATGTTGTATAAAGACTCCACTTCCCTCAAAAAAGTATAAAGACTCCACTAGTGATAAAAATGGAAAAAGAGATGTCAATTGAAATAAGACGTAACATTACATGAATAAATGTTTTCAACTACAGTATGTTTTTAGTTGATAAGCTTCTTTGTCCAATATGAGTTAATCTTAAATGTATAGATTAGGAGGTGAGAATTCAGACTTGAGGCAAAGATTGTTGGTTTTAAATGTATGTAATTAAATTTCATAATGTTTATGAATAAATAAAATGTTAGATATATAAGAGAGGTGACACATATACTTAATGTCTTAAAGTTTAGATGAAGATGTGACGTCTCTCTTGTAGTCATGAAACATTGGTTTATTGTTTCTCTTATGCCCCCGAACTCCTTGACACCTAGCTTTTTGCTAATTTTCCATGATGTTGATATTTCCTCACATCATTAATCATAAGGCCAAGTTTCCTTACCTAAAACTTCGACGTTTAACCTTTGTGTTGAACTTGTTTGCAAACCTAAGTTTGACAGTATGTTCAGTTTTGTGCGCTAGCTCATTGACTTAGTTGAGCAAATCAAGGTTTATACGCTTGCTTTTTTTTAAAATGGACTCTTCAGACAGACCAATTTGGAATGACATTGTTGTTAAGTCCACTAGTAGTAGGCAAGCTTGGATGGTGATTCATGTGTAGGAATGATGTCATCTCTTCAACTCATTCTCCTTTCTCTTGATCAAGTCACTTTCGTAACCTGTTAAAGATTACTTTGTTCGCTGATTCCAGTCACCCATATGTCTGAGGGTGTTCAACTGAGGCAAACTTCAATTTGATCTTGAGATCATTGCAAAAATCATGTAATTTTTTGCTTGACTATGATCGTATGAGGGAGTCTGTGTTGACGGATGACATTTTTTCCATATGAACTTCCACATCCTTTCGACTAGGATGATGGATAGAGGCTCAACTTCTATCCTTTTAGAGAAATAATATATGCTAACAACAATAAATTTTAGCTAACCCAACAATAATGGAAAGGGCACAAGGATATCGCGCCCCCATGTATTGAAGGGTCATGATTTAACAATCTGGATGAAGTGCCTCAATATGGTCGGTTCGACTCATTAGCAAATATTTGTCATTTATCATATTTCTAGACAACATCGTTGCAATCTGACTGTAATGAATGCTCCTGCTTGAGGTCTCAGGTTCGATTTCCTCTAGTGTCAATTTATGTGGGCTAATTTAGCTTCTTCAAAAAAAAATATTACCCATATTTTAGGACCTTATAGGCTAAGGTCCTTTTTTCCAGTGATTACCACATATTTCTTGTTGTATTTCCCGAATTATGTATTATGCTACTTGTTCTTCAAGGCACCCCAACAACGGTTTGAAGAATCATTTTCTTGTACAATTTATTAGCAATGAAGGTGTAGTGTGTTACATCTCACTTGAGTTTCTGAGTCTTTTCCACGTTGTTAGGAAGTATCTTGTTTGTGAGTTAGTCTTTGAGTTCCTTTACCCACATCATATTTATTAGTTTTGTGAAATTCTATTTATGAGACACCAGGTGCGTGTAAAATCTAGAAGACTATGAATTTGAGTTGGCTTGTTGCTTTCATATTTTTCAGTTTTGACAGTTTATACGATATGGTGCTTTCACCCTAGGGAACCTAATTGATGTTGATGTTTTCGAACTTCTTCATGAAAATTTGTTTTGATATAAAACTACATGAGATGGGATGTCATACTCATGTGGTTCATCTAGCCCCATAAAATTGTGGTTTAGAGGTGAGGTAGAAGTCTAATAGTTATCCTTTTCAATGATACTCGTCTTTGATTTGATTAACGACGATTTAATTTTTATTTTTTTTTAGAATTGTTGTTGACTTGGATATGTAAAATTTGCATTTCTCTCTTTGATTATGGTCCTAATGTCACAAATTCGTAGAAGATTTGATTTTTGTTTTGTTTTGAAGTTAAACTAGGATTTTATGTATATATAGGCTTCCGGGTCCTTCCAATATCTATCATTCTTTGCTCCCATTGTTGTTGGATGATCCATTAATATGTGCTAGATATATGTGTATCTTAGCCACGAAGTTCACAAAGACTTCAGATTTAATTGCTTATCTTGGCTCGAAATTGACTTAAGTTTGGAGAGCTCTACCGACCTTGTTATCATTATTTTTAAAAGTTCAGACTTTTGTAGAATATTCTTGATGACGAAAATCACCCTGTTAGACGTTGCACTTTTGTTGGATGAAGGGAATTTGCATACAAAATAATGAGTAAGCGCAGCAAATAAATAATTTTAAACTTCTCATTTGTGGATCCTTACGAATGGTCATGATAAGGTATCAATTGATTACCTCTTGCAGCGCAAAACCATTGTAGTCATAAACCAAAACATATCACGAGCACAACATGATTGAACGATTAACACTTAAATCCATCAAATGATTTTCTCAAACCACAAGGGGTAAAAGTGAATTTAACACTTAAATTTATGATCTATTCCTAGAAAAGGGAGATTGAAGTGTATAAAAAAAAAGGAGGTGTAATTAACACATCCCCAAGCTTACAAGTATTTGGGCTATAAATAAACGGGTCATAACACTAAACCCAAAACAATGTATAACCAAAAAAACAAAAAAAAAACAAAAAGAGTGATAGGGTTTTTAACACAGTCTTCTTCGTAAGTATAAAATCCACTCCTTATCTCTTTCCACCGTTTAGCTCTTCTTCACTTCGCAATCTGTTCCAAGGTTCTCAACCTAACCCTAATCAAAGGTACCGTTTTTATTCAATTCATTCATTTCGCTAATTTCAAATCTTTGTTTAGTTTTTCTAATTCAGTGTTTAATTCATACAAATCTTCGTTGAACCCTAGTTTCGATTTTTTTTTGATTTATCTCTAGTTTCGATTTCTTGATTTCAATTTCATTTTTGAGATTTCATTTTTCCTTTTGTTGATTTAATTTAATTTTTTTGATATTTTGAAATGATTTCATTTTTGAGATTTCATTAGTGATATTATTATTATTAGTATTATCTAGATTTAGATTATAGATTGTTGGATTTTGATTATTATATATTTATTTACTAATTACTACATAGTTTTATAGTTAAAATAATTGCAGATAGAAAAAAGTTAATTTTTTTATTAAATAATAAAATTAAAAAAAGTGGAAATGGAGATTTTTGACTGAATTAATCCAATTGAAATTGTAAAGTGTGGCATTTAAAATTTGCATTTTCATCAAATTAAATGCATGCTGAAATAAGATTTATTTTTAGTAGCAGATTGCCCTTTATACTTTTTTATATGATTGAGTTGAATTATCACACTGAGTGTAAGCTTAATGTTGAAGCACAGACACTGGACAGGACACTGCTAATAATCTGAAAAAATCACTCATTTAAGTGTAATCACATGTATTGGTGTTGGACAGTGGGACACAGCTAATCCGAGTAGTGTATCCGAGTAGTGTCCTTGCTTCATAGGTTCCTACAATGAATGTTTACACTGTGATACTTAGTTCTTTCTTTGATGGGTTGTATGTAATAAACTTATAAATTATAATACAGTAATGAGAAGGAGAGCTTATACTGGCATATGATTGCGTACAAAATGTTTGGATTCAATAGATGTGATAGTTTTTTGTTTTTGTTTTTAATGTAATGTAATTTAATTAATTATTTGATTTCATTGATATTTTTGGTGGTTTTTAACTTTGTTCTTACTAGTTAATATTTACTTGTACTAATTCTGATGATATGTGTGTTTGACATATATAACAGAACTTTTTTTTTATACTAATTTTGGAAAATCAGTGCATTTTTGTTCCTGAAATTTTTGTTGGCAGTTTCTTATCATTGTTTGCCTCATGTGTCTTAAACTTTTGTATTGTCACCATTCATTTATTCATCTGTACAAAAAGGTGTATGTAATTAGTTTTCTCTGGTGAAACTTAATTTTTATTAATTCTTCTCTTCTAAACAGATGAATGTAGAAAAGTTGATGAAGATGGCCGGTTCTGTTAGAACCGGTGGAAAGGGTACAGTCAGAAGGTATATCATACAATTTTCTTCTTTATAGAAGTTATGTTCTTAAAATGATTTGACACTACTTTTAACTGTCCATTAATGTACTACTAGCAATCATAATCATAAATTGATTACAATTCCTTATTGTTATCTTTGCAATCAAATGAAACCTTACCACGTTGGCTATCCATGTATCTCCTAAACTCCAATTTTTGTTTGGCAAAACCATTATTTCTGTCTGATACTCTGATAAGCAGATTGCGTCTGTTGAGTTGTTTCTTTTTATGATACTTTGATAAGAAGATTCCGTCTGTTAAGTTGTTTCTTTTTATTAATGTTTTGTTTTCTGCCCATTTTAGAAAGAAGAAGGCTGTCCACAAGACAGCTACTACAGACGACAAAAGACTTCAAAGCACTCTGAAGAGAATTGGAGTGAATGGTATCCCTGCCATCGAGGAAGTCAACATCTTTAAGGATGATGTAGTTATTCAGTTTCTAAACCCCAAAGGTAATATTAATTCACGATACTTATTGTGTGTGTGTGTATTATTATTATTAAGATCTAAGTAAACTAACCGTTAAACTTGAATTGGTTGCAGTACAAGCATCTATTGCTGCCAATACTTGGGTTGTTAGCGGTTCTCCGCAGACAAAGAGTAAGCATATATATCTTGTTCTTCTTATACTTAATGATACATTATCAAACATCTTATTCTTCATATCCTAGTGTGGTACACGAAACTGCAAAACCTATCATAGAACACTGTTAACATCTTTGAACATTATGCGTGAATGAGTCATCAAAAGCTTTGTTTGCATCAATGTTCAGAAATTGTAGGCTTCATAAAAACCATTGTTTTATGTGTATCATATTGAAATATTCAATCTTTTGTACAATTTGCAGTGTACCATACCATTCATTGTTTTCCTCATTTCGAGTGTGAGACCTGACATTAGTGTTCCATTCGATTTTGATCTGATTTCATGCTGAACTGACATTTCACTTAAATAAACTTTCCCTTTCGCAGAGTTGCAGGATATTCTCCCCAACATCATTCACCAATTAGGTATGTGATTTACATCTTATCGAAGTTGAATTATATTTTGTCGTATTTTATAATCTTATGTTCTTATTTTTTGGAAATATGTAGGGCCAGATAACTTGGAAAATCTGAAGAAGTTAGCTGAGCAATTTCAGAAGCAGGTTCCTGAAGCAGGAGCTGATGCAACCGCAGCACAAGAGGATGATGATGATGATGTACCAGATCTTGTTCCGGGGGAGACTTTTGAAACCGCTGCTGAGGAGACCAAGGCTTGAAAGTTTTTCTGTTCCATCTTTATTTTTGGATGTCAATTTTTTCCTCTTTTTTTCTCCAAAATTATGTATTTCAGGTTATTTTTGTTGCTCCTCTTTTAGATACTGTTAAGTTGTTAAAAACTCTTAAATCTGCTCTATGATCTAACGAAGTGTATCTAACTGACAGCACACCTAAGTTTGTCTGCTGAGTTTGTCTATTGTATGTCCACCATTATTGGAGGTAGCAATCAATTTTGGTATTTGTATTCATAATATATGGTCTCACTTCTTGTTCAAAAAAAAAAATATGGTCTCTTATGTGTGTAAAACTAAGATGTTTAGGGGAATGTTGTTCATGTTGATTCTCTGTGGTTATGTTGGAATGTTGATGCATTGCCATCTGACATCTCAGTCATACCTGTATGCTTTGTTGGAAGGATTCCTCCCCGTTTGCAGATGCGACTGCGCGATTGCAGATAGAGTTGTGTTAAAATTCGTCTATCTTCCAAGTTTTTTAATATCATTGGTGCTAAAATTGGATAATCAAAGGGATGGGCAAAGTTTGGTTTAACACCAAAACTATGTGTGAACTGAACTGAACTATAAGGAATCAATTCGAACTGAACCGAACTTGTTTTTAAACTAGTGAACTGTTTTGTTTGTAAAAAAACATAACTGTTATAAGTAAACATTTCAGAAATAAGAACTCAACAAAGCGAAAATCATTATACATAACAGATTTGCACAATAGTGGAATAGCTGTCTGAGATTTGTTGCCAATAAGAACTCAGCAATTTATACTTGTGAATATTATTAATTGGAAGTAAGTTTAGTACCGTAACTTCCATTGTTAATCTTCATTCCACTGTTTTTTAGTTTAGTACCGTAAGTATTGGAACCCATATGAAATTTTGATTCAATTTGGCAAACAAACTAACAAACACAGTGAACAAATTAGCAAACAAACACAGTAAAAAGAACTCAGCAAAGAAAACAGTGAACAAAGCAACGTTTTTGGTTCAATTTTGGTTCAAGTTCAGTTTTGGTTTTTTTTTATCAAAAAGGTTCAGTTAATAACTGCTCCTTTGAGTATGGATCAGTTCATAATTGTTACATAGAGGTTCAGTTCAATAGCAGTTCGGTTCAGTTTGGTTCAACAGTTTTTGGCTTTGCCCACCCCTTTATGTAGCACCTCATTAAAAATGAAGATAACACAAGATTTAAACTGCTTTCAAGAATCCCCAATCACCAGTGATTGACATGAAATAGAAACATATGCGTCCCTCACACTGTCCTTCAAATTGAAGGAACCGAACCCTATATCCACGGATCACAAAACTACCTATACAGCAAGTGGTCAATTCTAACACACATTTACGCTCCTAAATTGCAATGATGAATGATAAGGAACATGTTTTTAGAAAAAGGTTCACATGCATTAAGGTTTTTGATTTCTTTGCAATCACGACATAATTACGACTGAGACCGCATCAATTGCATTTTATCGTTATGCTTTGTAAAATCTTTGTTTGCAACATGACCATTATTACAACCGTTGTTAAAACTATGATTAATTCACATAGCTGATGCATTCTCCCATATCAATGCCTTTGCATGAAAAATAACATCAGAAGACGTATCTGGTTGAGTAGCATACACAGGGATTTTTCATTTGTAGAGCCATTAGGATTAGGCTGGATAGTGCCTGTAATCTCAACAAGCACATTATCAGGAAATGAATGGCTAGCCATAAACAAACCCCACAACCCATCTAATTATAGTATATTCATCAACTTTTTAACTCTTCAAACCACCATGAAAATGATGAGCCATCAGTTCATTATTATTACATAAAAACAAAAAAAAAACATTTAATTTCGTACTCTCTCCGTTTCATAATGAGTGTCGTTTTGGCATATAGATTAAGGAATGAAAAGAAATAATTAATGCACATAACACTTTCACTAAACCACCATTCCTTTATTAGAGAAAGACAAACTTAAGGTTGAATTGAAAATTGTGAGAGAGAAAAGTTGAAGTATTTATTGAGGGTAAAGTTGAAAAAATAAATTAAAGACATTTATTTTGAAACAAATTTTTTTTTTTTAAAACGACACTCATTATGAAACGGAGGAAGTAGTTACTAATCAAAAAAATTAATTATTAGTCAGCTATGATAATTGTGTAATCTAACGAATGAGGTAATACATTTAGAATTTGACTACACTGAAAGAATAGGAGACTAGTGGGTGATTTGTCAAGTCAACTAGTAGCTAAATATGCAGCTCGTCTGACTTGTTCATGGCAGAACTTTCTTCTCTAATCTCAACAGATACTCATAGGAGAAAAAGGTTGTTAAGTTGATTCTTCATTGCATTCCTAATTCATTGGTTTAGACTCTAGTAGTAATCATTGATTATCATGTCACAATCAACACTACCTTCTCTGTCTTCTTTCACATGTGATTGGACTTATGATGTCTTTCTTAGCTTTAGAGGCATTGATACTAGAAACAACTTCACTGGTAATCTGTACCATTCTCTACATCATCAAAGAGGTATACAAACTTTTATGGATGATGAAGAAATTCAAAAAGGAGAAGAAATCACACCTACTCTTCTTCAAGCCATTAAACAATCTAGAATTTTCATTGCTATTTTCTCCCCTAACTATGCATCTTCAACGTTTTGTTTGAATGAACTTGTTACCATCCTTGAGTGCTCCAAATCTCAAGGAAGATTGTTTTTGCCGGTTTTTTATGATGTAGATCCATCCCAAATTCGACGCCTAACAGGATCTTATGCTGAAGCTTTTGCAAAACATGAGGTGAGGTTTGGAGATGAGAAGGATAGGGTACAGAAATGGAGAGATGCTTTGAGTCAAGCTGCTAATGTCTCTGGATGGCATTTCAAACCAGGGTACTTACCACCCCTTAATACATCCCTTTTTGTTTTTTCAATTGCCTTTTTTTTTTGTTTTGTTCTCCAACACAGAAGGTAGAGGAAATATATATATTCTATTATGTTGAGTATGGCTCATTTTTATGTTGAGTAAATGTTTTCAATTTAGTCCTTATGTTAATCAAAACGATGATATGATAGAAGGACTTAATTGAAAACATTTACAAACTTAAAGGACTTATGTATGACCAAAATAACTTAAAGGATTGATCTGTTACAAACCTCAAACTTAAAGGACCCATGGTATAATTTAACCGATTGTAGTATTTAAACTTATATTGTACTCTGTGACCGTATATAGCAGTGAGTCTACGCAATTGATTGAAAATCAATCAATTATGTTCTTGTGTGCCCTTTATTTATCTGTTTTCTTTAGAACAAGATTTGTGTTCTAACAGATTCATTCTAAAAAAAGGCTTTCTCGAATGATACATGACAACATTTCACACATCTCTTCTCCGCTATTATCCCACATCTGTCCAATCTTGCACAACATCTTTACGAGTGAACATATAAATCTAGTAGAAGGAAATATAGTGAAGAATTAATAATTTTATGTGATTAATTTTGGTTTGAAGTGAAAAAATTAAGCACATTAAATGACTCGGTTTCAAACTACATGTACTTCTGAATTGTGCAGGTCTGAATCAGAATATAAGTTTATTGAAAAGATAGTTGAAGAAGTCTCTGTAAAGATAAACCGCATTCCTTTGCACGTAGCAACCAACCCTGTTGGCTTGGAGTCTCAAATATTAGAAGTGACATCACTCCTTGGACTTGACTCGAATGAGAGAGTCAACATGGTAGGCATTTATGGAATCGGCGGAATAGGCAAATCAACAACTGCTCGTGCTGTGCATAACTTAATTGCTGATCAATTTGAAGGTGTGTGTTTTCTCGATGACATAAGAAAGAGGGAAATTAATGATGATCTTGCACGGCTCCAAGAAGCACTACTTTCTGATATATTGGGGGAGAAGGATATTAAAGTAGGAGATGTTTACAGAGGTATGTCAATAATTAAAAGGAGGCTTCAAAGAAAGAAAGTCCTTTTGATTCTTGATAATGTCGACAAAGTGCAGCAGTTACAGGCATTTGTAGGACATGGTTGGTTCGGCTTCGGCAGCAAGGTTATAGTCACTACAAGGGACAAGCATTTGCTAGCCACTCATGGAATTGTGAAAGTATATGAGGTTAAACAACTAAAAAGTGAAAAGGCTCTCGAATTATTTAGTTGGCATGCATTTAAAAATAAAAAAATTGATCCATGTTATGTGGATATTGCAAAACGTTTAGTATCTTATTGTCATGGTCTTCCCTTGGCTTTGGAAGTGATAGGTTCGCACTTGTTTGGTAAAAGTTTAGGTGTATGGAAATCCTCATTAGTTAAATATAAACGAGTCCTTCGTAAAGACATCCATGAAATTCTTAAAGTTAGCTATGATGATTTGGAAGAAGATGAGAAGGGTATATTTCTAGACATAGCGTGTTTCTTCAATTCTTATGAAATAAGCTACGTCAAAGAAATACTATACTTACATGGTTTTCATGCGGAAGATGGTATACAAGTGCTAATTGACAAATCTCTCATGAAAATTGATATCAATGGTTGTGTGAGAATGCATGACTTGATTCAAGGCATGGGCAGAGAAATCGTGAGGCAGGAATCAACGTTGGAGCCTGGAAGACGCAGTAGATTATGGTTTAGTGATGACATTGTTCGTGTTTTGGAAGAAAACAAGGTATGAAAATTAGAATAGCCCCCTTTTTTTTGTTATATGTATACATTTCTTTAAGATGTATTAGTTTGTTTACAGGATTGTTAGTTTTCCATGCTCAACTACAAATGATTAATGAATTTTTTCACCACTAGCTGAAAAGGACATTATGATTTAGAGATTTTTGAATACAACAAAATATATAGATGAAAGATTCTAAACCTTTAATTTGTGTTCGAATTGTGATTTGGAATTGAAAGGGAACTGATGCAATTGAAGTCATAATCGCCGACTTGCGCAAAGGCAGAAAAGTAAAATGGTGTGGAAAAGCCTTCGAGCAGATGAAGAACTTGAAAATTCTTATAATTAGAAACGCACGATTTTCCAGAGGTCCTCAAATTCTTCCAAATAGTTTGTCAGTGCTTGATTGGAGTGGATATCAATCATCCTCCTTACCATCTGATTTTAATCCCAAGAATCTTGTCATACTTAACCTGCCTGAAAGTTGCCTTAAATGGTTCGAATCACACCAGGCATGTATTCTTTTCACACAAGAAACTATATCTGAACTAGTGTTTATGTCCAGTTGAAACCTTAAAAACTTTACGCATCTGTATTTTTTTATTTTTTATTTTTGTGTAGTTGTTTGAGACGTTGAGCTTTCTGGATTTTGAAGGCTGCAAATTCCTAACTGAAATACCTAGCTTATCTAGAGTACCAAATTTGGGGGCACTATGTCTTGATTACTGCACTAATTTAAATAAAATCCATGACTCGGTTGGGTTTCTTCAGAGGCTTGTGTTATTAAGTGCTCAAGGATGCACCCAATTAGAAATATTGGTTCCCTACATCAACTTGCCATCTTTAGAGACTTTAGATCTTAGAGGTTGCTTACGCCTTGAGAGCTTCCCAGAAGTGTTGGGAGTGATGGAGAATATAAAAGATGTTTATTTAGACCAGACTGCCCTAAAACAATTGCCTTTTACAATTGGGAATCTGATTGGGCTCCAACGTTTGTTCTTGAGGGGATGCCAATGGATGATTATGCTACCAAGCTATATATTGCCCAAATTTGAGATAATAACATCTTATGGTTGTAGAGGATTTCGATCATCTGAAGACGAAGAAAAAGTGAAACCAAAAGTGTTTACAAATGCCATGTGTGTTTACAATGAATATAGGAAGTGCTTCCTTAATGTGTATACTCGTAATATATGCTCCAATGATGTGATAGAAATGTGTAGTCCTCAGTTGAGTCACGGTGTCTGTAATCCCGAGAGTTTCAAATTAGAAAGGTTTCACTATGGGATAGTAAATGTGGATAAGCTTAGAAGCAATGAATCATCAGTGTGTTTTTGGTTCCAAAAAAAATTTCCCAGGGTAGGTCTATGGTGTTTTGCAGAACCTGAAAAACATTTTGATAACATGGTGTTAAATTTCAAATTGAATGTACTCATCAATGGGACTAATAAACTCACTTCCTCATGTAAATACATATTTTATACATGCAATAAGATGGACCAAATACTTTCCTGTGAACTACAATCCAAAGTGGAGGGTGCATTTTCTGAGAATGAGTGGAACAAGGTGGAGATTTCATGTGAGATGGAACATCTCATGCCATGTGATTCTAAAATAGTCACAGCCTACCAGGACTGGACCACTAAAAAGATTCTACAATGGACTCTCATATATGTCTACCCGGACAATGAAAAGTATGCTTTCAGGTTATTTGACAATTATGATTCTCCATTTTCAACTGAGCAGAATATTCAAAAGCAGCAAATAATACTCAAAAGCCTATGGTTCACGATTCCACGTTCACTAAAGTTGACCTTGCCTCTTAATAATCGGGAAGCTAAAATTTCTCATTATTTAGGCAAACAATATTAAATTGTCTAAATGGAGATGGCTTTTTAAGTACAGAAACATGAAATTGCCAGACACTCATCATCTTTGTTTCGAAGGAGTTTGAGCCTTGAGGAATGTGTTATATGTTTAAAAACCGTTCTTGCATTGGCTATTGGAATGTGACAAGACATTTACATATGAGTATGACTGCATCTTCAGAACATGGTATATAATTTGAGGTGTAAGTCATTGACTTCTTTAGTGGTATAAATAATTATTTTTAATTTGAGGGAGGGAGGTGCATGTATCATTTCTGTCTGATAGGAAGAATGTATCGGTTAATTTTTTTTTCTTTTTCTGTTGATGTTTTTGTTTTCTGTTCATTTTAGGAAGAAGGCAGTCCACAAGACAGCTACTACAGACGACAAAAGGCTTCAAAGTACTTTGAAGAGAATTGGAGTGAATGGTATCCCTGCCATTGAGGAAGTATGTAGGGCCAGATAACTTGGAAAATCTGAAGAAGTTAGCTGAGCAATTTCAGAAGCAGGCTCCTGAAGCAGGAGCTGATGCAACCGCAGCACAAGAGGATGATGATGATGATGTACCAGATCTTGTCCCAGGGGAGACTTTTGAAACCGCTGCTGAGGAGACCAAGGCTTAAAAGTTTTTCTGTTCCATCTTTATTTTTGGATGTCAATTTTTTCCTCTTTTTTTTCTCCAAAATTATGTATTTCAGGTTATTTTTGTTGCTCCTCTTTTAGATACTTTTAAGTTGTTAAAAACTCTTAAATCTGCTCTATGATCTAATGAAGAGTATCTAACTGACAGCACACCTAAGTTTGTCTGCTGAGTTTGTCTCTATTGTATGTCCACCATTATTGGAGGTAGCAATCAATTTTGGTATTTGTATTCATATTATATGGTCTCAATTATGTGTGTAAAACTAAATGTTCAGTTGAATTAACAACGTTGCCATAATATTTTTATGGTTCTTGTTGATTCTCCAATGGTTATGTTGGACTTCTGATCCATTACCATCTGACATTTCAGTCATATCTGTATGCGTTGTTTTAAGGAATGCTCTCCTTTTGCAGATGAGACTGCAAATAAAGGTGTGTTAAAATTCCTCTTCCATCAAGTTGGTTAAAATGGGTCAAGTACCTCTTTTTTAGAAATTAACCAAACAAGTAAGATGCAGTAATCTCCCCATTTTTTCTTTATTTTCTTTCTAATTTACCATAAGTTCTAAACTAGCTTTCAAGAACCTACCTCTAGCATTTAACAAATTTTTGGCACGGATGTTTATTGTGGGGACATTTTAGAACATAATGAAATGTTGATACGATTATTTCTCGGCAGCTGTACCAAAATTCACACGAGTAAGAATGATTCTAACAATTTATAGGTGAATTGATGAATAAAAATACAGAGAAGAAAACTACTTAGCTCGCCAGTAAGAAATCTTTATAAAATTAGTAATATAAATCAAGATTCTATTTTTTTCCTCAATTTTTTCACAATTATTTCTGTTCAATTCTATGTGAAGTGAAAGAGTTTTTATTGCTGATATATTCATTTGTTCCAGGCTTGTTATATTCTTTAGTCAATTGAATCTGTTGTATCCACCATTTAGCTATTGTTTTCCCTTCTCCAAGATCGAAAAGTGACGTTTTTGATAATCCAATATTATTATTGTGGGCTGCTGATATTTCTCGCTTCAAATCTCTGTACCATTTATTTCGAATGCATATGCTCGTTTCTGGCTCACCTTTTCTTTTTTCTCATTGATACTTATATATCTCAAACTTCATAAACTGAGAATTATTGGACGCCATACTTTATGTCTTATGCTATCTAGGTTATTGTAATGAAACAAAACTTGATGTAGTAAAACTCAAGAATACTTTTTTATTAATGTGATACCACCATTAAGAGGAAAAGATGAGTGAAGGATATAACTAATTGTTTTAACAGTTAGTAACTAACTTACAAAATTAAGCGACTTACTAATTGACAAAGGAAATGAGCTATAGCTATCAATGGTAGGCGATTATCATCTACTTTCTGAATATTATGCATTGATTTGATAGTTTGGTCATTCTTCTTGGCGTGTGGCGTCTAAAATACAATTTGAATACTAGTCTGTTTCTTTGATCACTAGGAAACCAGTGAAAAATCAAAAGAGAAGCAGTATCTGAATACAAAACAATGATCATCTATGCATTGCGCCACGATTTGCCTGGATCGCGCCACGATTTGGATCTCGTACCATAGTATAGTAGTGGACCTAATCCAAAATCGTGCCACAAATATTTGTGAACCAAAACATCCAAATTGTTCCATCAAATCGTGCCACTAATTGATGCCTACAATCAACAGTTTTAAATACTTGGCCTCCCTAAGTTATATGTAAATACAATCGCAATCAATGTGGGATTCCCAAAAGCTATCTGCATATACTACACTAGATTTTCCATCATTTTTTTTAAAGTAAAAAACTTGTTCTGAAAAAAATTGAAACAAGTTAAGTGTACCTGAAATAAGGACAATCCAAACCACCTAGCTTCAAAAACAACCAACATTCCAACCAAAACAATACACAAAAAGAGCAACAATCGAACCTGAAAATATTAGTTTTTCCGTATGCAATCGAAGCTGAAAGATGATTTGGTTGTAAGGGTCAAGATTCTTCTCTATTTCAAGTATTTGTTTTCAACAAATTTTTTTTTTTTCTAAGTCAGGGAGAATGGACAGACATCAAGGGGAAGCAACCACATCTCAACTAGGTTGGCGTTTTCAACATTATAAGATGAGGAAATGTACTTTTCAATGGCGTTTTCTTGCTAGATTATTATAAATAAAAAAAATATTGAGGGAGTAAAGTGTAGATTTTAACATAAGAGGAGAGAGAAATATAATTCAAGCTTCTCTTAAGGAAGGGGAGTGAAAAATTTTCTAATATGTTTTGAATAAGAGGGGAGGAGAACGTATATTTTAACATAAGAGGGGAAGAGAATGTAATTCAAGTATCTTTGAGAGGAGAAATATTATTCCCTTAATTTCATATCATGTACAATATTTTATGTCCCAACAACGTATATGAATAAAATCCTCAAAACAACTAGTCGGTGGTATAACGCGTGTCACCTCAAAATTATTTGATGTCTACTTACTATATATTAAATATTAATCCCTATGATTTTACCATTTTGCTCTTAGGAGGGGCATATTTGTAATTTCCTAATAGGTGGGATATGGTTGTTGCCGCCTCACTATTATATGGATCCATTTCCCATTTTGCCCCTCATAATTTTTTTTAATTATTTTATAATTTTTATATTTTTAATAACTTTTAACTATTTTCCAATTTTTATGTTTTTAACTATTTTTCAATTTTTTTCTCCCAAATTCAGTTGTTTCTACATTGCTTTTGTGGGAGATTAAGATATCGTTTGACCCGGCTTTTTTCCAACTTCTCTACAT
>Ga0315913_1004832_pt1 | contig 16321 bp, 10 predicted proteins | sample MpolsnodulesMG_FD_207736 | JGI IMG/M metagenome (GOLD analysis project Ga0315913, IMG submission 207736) | Medicago polymorpha root nodule microbial communities from Los Angeles, California, United States - small nodules | ecosystem: Host-associated > Plants > Roots > Nodule | place: USA... | reverse complement strand
TAAGCACGGCTAGTATTATGCATGTGAATCTATTTATGATATATCATGAAATTTAAAGGAAATATTCAAATAAGTTTGTAAACACAATTCAGTTGGTAGCTACAATGACAATTATATATAGAGGTGTGGTTCGAACCCCGTGTTGTCAAGCTACTAGATTTCTTGACAAAAAAATCAAATAAAACGGTCTAAGGGACACATGTAAAAAAAAACCCAAAAAAATAAATACTCTTAAAAGGGAGTCAAGAGTTTAATAAATTTCTTCATTTTTCTCTAGACTAGAAGCCAGTCACATTTCCTATATATTCAAAACGTAGACAATCATATCCCAATACAATATAAAAACAATGCCAAATATTTAACATGTAAATGAAGGGCAACAATGAAAATGTAGATGAAGAGAAGCAAAATTAAATTAAAAGAAAGTTAATTACTTTATCAAAGAATCGATCATCATAAAGTTGAAAGCCATCATCAAATGCAGAATCCTTCCTCCAAGTCATTCTTTGTGTTGGTGGTAATTTCCCTGACCTCTGCCCTTCAAAGAACAATATACTCTTTGACAATGCTTCTCCATAATTATGCTTCCAACCCATGCTTCTTTCACTTATACCCAAAAGGATACAAACCATCATCATCACAAAACTTTTCTCCAAACCCATATTAAAAATATAGAAAATAATGAAATATTTTTTTGATCTAAAAGTGATAATGTATTATTGGACTTGAAAGAAGGGTGTATATATATAAGTTTTTCTTAAGAATTAAGCAAGTAATCTAAACAAAGAATGAAGATCACAAGTTAGAAAAAAGGAATGAATGTTCATGCAATAAAAAAAGGAGGTAGTTATGTATGGAATATGAAGTGGGTGAATTTTAGTTAGGAAGCATCGGAAAGGTTGCTATTGTGCTTCTAATGGTCACTTACTTAAATAGTGTCCTACTTAAGCTACACTTAATTTTTTGATCAATCATAAGAAACACACATTCACAAAGAGTGACTCCATTCGATGTTTATTTCTTTTGGCCTTTCCCTTATTCCATAGTTTATGCTCAATGCAAGTCGCTTCTTTGAGGAAAAACAATTATGAAAACGTTTTTCTTTACTTTATGTCAAAAAATGTATGTATGAAGGGACGGCTTTTATATTCAAATAAATATATTAGAAAACAATTTACGATACCTTGTCAATCTACAATTTTATATGTTTCTAATATTTATTTTGTTTTATAATAGTAACTATACACATTTCGTAGAAGCTAGTTTTTCAACGACGTTGCAGAAAAATTCGTAACTAATAACGGATTTTTTTCTAAAAAAGAGTTATGATGGTGACCACTATAACTTACAAAATATGGAGCTATAATTTATCAATTTAATTTATCGTTAGTGGGGTCATATTTAGGATAATACGTCACTCATATTTTTGAATAAATTTTTTAAAAATGTCTATCAAATTTTTTAGGTCAAATATCTTTCTAAATACTTTAAGTTAAGGGGAACTTCTACGGTACACCTCGCAAATTGAGATGTACCGGTACTCCTATTTCAAAAATTTATAATTTAACAATCATTTTATGAAATTAAAAGTTATTTATCAATATTTAGATTTTATAAAACATCATTTTATAAGAAAAAAACATCATTTCATTATTTATAAAAATCATATTAAATTTTTAACATTTTCTCATAAAAAATAATGAATATTCTTTGTTATATGTAACAAAAATTCAAAAAAAGTAAATTTTATTTCGTCGACACTTTTGGTAAATAAGATCAAATTATTGTAATTGTTAATGACAGAAAACAATTATTTTTCTTCAAAAAAAAACAACTCATTTCAATATTAATTTGATGATTTGGTGTACCAGTACACTCAAATTTTTGAGTGTACCATAGAATTTGCCTTATTAGACACCTAATTTGCACATCATTACTTGTAAAATTTAATTGAAATATTTAATAATTAAAATTTATAAAAAAAAATCTGAAAATAAAAAATGTTTATAATTGAAGAACCCTAGCTTTGTCAAATCCCCAAATTGACTCAACCAAATTCTTCCTCCTCAAATTGAATCATCATGCATCGTTCCTTCATTATATGTCAATTAACCGGTTGGTATGAAGTAGAAAATCGAGCGATGTTACATTATTTCATTTACCGATATATGCTTAAGCAAAGACCGAGAAAAGGGAACATGTGCCAATAGAGATGGAATGGTTCATTACCTTTTTAGATTGAAGAATGGATTGGGGGGTTACAATTTTTTTATAGAGAAAATAAGAAGAAGATGAACGTGCATCATCATCTTAGAAAGACAAACCAATTATTCTTTTTTTTTTTTTTATGGAGGAACGATGGATGATGATTCAATTTGAAGAGGAAGGAGGAAGGGTTTTGTGTGAATCAATTTGGGGGAAGAAAATCAATTTAGGGATTTTGCAAAGTTAGGGTTCTTAAATTATAAACATTTTATTTTCAGATTTTTTTTATTTATAATTTCTAATTATTAATTTTTTTAATTTAATTTTACTATTAATGATGTGAAAATGATGTGTCTAATAATGGTACCATGTCAGCAATGTAATATGGAATCCACGTCATTAATGAACGCGTCACATCATCCAATAAAAAAGATGACCATGAATATTTGTTGACTTTTTAAATAGGGGGATCGAAAGGGTTGGAATAGGCTAGGCCGAGCTAGACTTTGTAAGGCTTGAGCCTGGTCTGCCAATTTTTTTGAAGGCCTAAGCCTAGCCTGTGGTATGTCATAGGTAGGGATGAAAATAGGTCAGGCTAGGCCAGGCCATGATTTGATAGGCCTGAGCCTGGCCTACGAAAAAATTACAAGCCTGAGTCTGACCTATGACCTATCATAGGCCTATGATTCATAGACTTACTTTTTAGGTCTAAGTCTGGCCTTCTGAAAGTATGATACGACTTGTTAGCCTGTTTAAAAGCCTTTTTCATATGAACATCTTTAAATAAACAATGTCATCTAAGTTTAAATAGACTGACGAACTAATATATCAATTAGATTAAACTCTTTTGATAATCAACATGAGTTTTTAGGGAATTTGACTATATATTGTATCATATTTCAATTCTAGTTTATAATAATACGTTTAAATAATAATGTATACTGATAAGCTTAAATTATTGAAAAAGTTTACAAATTTTTACTTTAATTCAAAGTACAAAATATAATATAATAATAAAAATATTATTCATATTTACTTAAATAGGACAACCTAATAGGCCTAAGAGGCTTTTTGAATGACATGTGGCCTGACGTTTTATGCTAAATAGACTTTTAAAAAAGCCTAGGCCTTCTCTATTTAAGAAAAAAGCTTGTCATTTCCTGTCACAGTCTAGGTCGTAGGCTCCTGTAGGCCGGCTGGCCTATTCTCATACCTAATCAAAATGTTGGTTTTAGAAAATGAGATATAAAAAATTAACAAAATTGAAATTAGAGGGACCAATATTCTATTTAAGCCAATTAAATATGATAAAACAAAAAAAGTGTTAAAAGAATAAAAAAAAAATACATAATCTCTTTATTATATATATATAAAGAAAACAACCATTTTCAACTCTTTTGAGCTGACTTTTAAGGGTAAAAATGGAACAAAGATAATAAACTATAAGTTCAAATGTTAGGGTATAAAAAATTAGCTATATCAGCTCGTTATGAAAAGACTGTTATTAAACAGAGCTTTTTTTTTGTCGGACAAGCTTGTAAGTTATAAGCTACCTCTTTGCCCTTAGCAAACAGACCCGTGAGTGTGGGGGGGAGGGGGATGGTTTTGTCCAATAACACCACCAATAGGCTTGCGGATATGAGTATGATAGTTCCGGAAACACTTGGAGGAAATATGGAGGGAGTAGGTAGGAAATAGTTGGATGCAGTAGGGATTTTTTGCTTACGAATGAATGAAAGAATTTTTTTAATACGGAGGGTAAAACAATAGTTAAGAAATTAGTAGAACATGAAGAAGCAGATGTGTTGAATAAAGGAAGAAGGGAGAAAGCAACTAGTGATCAACTAGTGATCAAAAAAAGGTAGATGTCGGGGTGTGCTTGGAGTGGAGATTCTTAAAAAAATGTTGCTTTGACAATAATATATATTCTAAATGTGATATAATGGCAAAGAGGAGGTTGTACGAGAATCTTTTGATGGTTAGAAATACTTTGAGAGAAGGAGAATGGTGCACGTGTAGTTCGGAAAGGGGGAAGGGGAATAAATTTGGAAGGTTCTTTGGGAAAACAGTTAGAAGTGAATATTTTCAATAAGGGAGGTGGACTTGGTGGATGTGGCCCCTCTAGATCATAGATTTACTTGGTATAATATAAATGGGAGTGCGATGAGTCATATTGATAGAGCTCAAATTAAAAGAAAAAATGTTACAATAAAATACAGTATTTATTTTAGGGGAAATTTTTTTTTTTATAATGACGAAGTTACATGCTAACATGATACGACACTGTTTTAACTCGAAGGTGTGTTAAAACTAGAAGCAGATCAAAGGTACAACCACAAACCTAAGGTTACTTGCTTTCCAAGGCCACAAAAGGGACCTTTAATTCTGCCTATGCTCTATTTTGTGTAAAATAGAGTGCACATCGATCTTCCCCTCAGATATACACTATTTTGTGCTTCAATAAAAATTGAAGTGTTTCAATTATAAAAATTTGTGAAGCGAAAACAATGTATTAACCGTTAACTATGTGAAATGAAAACAGAGAGAATTGATATAAATCTCGTATTCATATCGCATAATCAGTGATTTAACTATTTGTACAAGAAGGTTTAATATTAACTAACTGTGATAGGTTCTAGATAGACTCCTACATTTCTAATCTTAACTTCACTTGTTCTGTACGTCCTACATTGTTACAGAATCTGTCCATTATACCTTGTTACCGATGTAAATGCTTGTCGCGTGTTGATTCCGCAATTTTTATCACTCAAGAGCTTTTGAAGAAGCACTTGTTAACCATTTCTCTGAAGAATTGTACGTTGCTCGTTTTTCTAGGGCCTGTTTGAATAGGATTTAGAGGCATACATCAGTTAAGATATTATTACAAGGCATCGGATCCTATTTTACTGCACATAATATGTTTTTCATCTCTTAATCTTTTGAGAGTGAAATATCATTTATGGACTGATCTTTGAACCAACAGCAGGATTTTGGAAGCAAGTATTTGAGGCTTTTGTGAGCAATTGTTAGGTGCCTAAGGAGCAACCTTCGAATATTACTTCTTCCTAATAGAAAACGCATCCCAAAAATAACTCACACTACGAGGAGATTGAAAATACAATATAAAACAAAAAAGGTATCAATATATGACATTGATGTCAAAAACTACTATGTCAAATCACATCACTCTACATAAATAAATATGCAAAGTACCTTAAAAAATAGTATGCATTGCTTCGTACCATACATCATTCTCCTTCCGACAACTACTATTACAAAGTTAGTTTCATATAATGAGTTAACAACAGATTCTATTCACTTTGCTATAATACCCCAAAAAATATACTATATACATGATAATTTTTATTTTATTTAAAACTAAACTAGTCTATCTAAATTGACACCGGGGAGAATCGAATCAGAGATCTAGAGGAGGAGCACACTCCAAGGTCTCATGATATATTCATGATAATTTAATAAGAACAATAATGAAATATAGTTTAAAGATAATCTTATATCTGGTAAATAAACAATGTTAGAAGAAACTTAGGTGAGAAAAGTGCTAAAACCATGATAAATGTGTGTAATAAAACTCAAAGGTTTGATGAAATGGAAATTTCCTATAATCGACTTGTTCTTTAAAAATTGTGAGCAAGAATTATTTTTTTAATAATGGTATTAGAAGTAGAAGCAGACTCACAAACAACTTGTTAAAAATTATTTTCAAACATGCTAACTTGGTCATGCATACCTAATAGACTTTTGCCAATTAATTCCACATTTTTTTCTCTCCTTTTGAGCTGTTGCTTTTTCCTTCTGTCGAATCAAGCAAAGTGTTCATGTGCTCTCCACCAAATCCAATATGCATGAGCTCTTCAAGTAAAGACCTGCTCATAAACAAAATTATTTTGCAGTACCATAAAATGGAACAGAGTCGGTAAACTAAATTTATTCCCCAAGTTATCAGTATAATGAGTGCTAGGAATATTATGTACCTCATATCATATGTTTCATCTAATTCGAAGTTTGACGGCATAGTTCCAACGATGTCTAGCTGTAATTTGTTTCTTGGAGGAATTGTTTCTTCTTGATCATCTGATTCAAAAAAATTTGGAGAAACTATTTCTTCTTGATGATTGGATTGAAAATTTGATGAAGATGCAGTTTCTTCTTGATCATGGGATTCAGAAATTGTTGAAGGAATAATTTCTTCATTGTATATCCAGTGAAAACCACACTCTTTTATCGCTACTTCATCGTATAGATCTTCTTCAATAAAGAATCTAAATGTAAGCTTGGGATTGTAACTAGTGCTGTTCACATCACTAATGGATTTTATTTCTTCAACTGCTGCCATTATCTGCTTGCAACTTGCTTGATCATACCAAAACACCAAATGATCCGACATCATGTGGATTGATGGGTCGAAACGCGATAACCAACTGAAGAAATTTGCTCTTGTGAAACTTCTTATATATATTCTATCAGCTGAACTTTTGTCCAAGTAGCATTCACATCCAAAATCTACATCATATCCCATATGGCCTTGAGAAAGAACCAAGTAGTAGGAAAATCCCTGTAAATTAGACGGAAGCTCAAGAGTGACAGAAACTTGAGTGGAAGAGTAATGGAACCAATTTTCCATGCCAGGCATAGCAGGTAAAAAGTACCAAATAATTTCATCGTCGTCATATAAAGATGGTCCAGTTTCAATCCTATCCATAGCATCTTTCAAAACTATTTGGTATGAATGTGGTTCCAATTTTTTGCAGTTAAGGAGATAAATAAAAGAAGGATTGGGTTCCTCATATGGTTCAATCGTTGAACTCAACACTTCCTCAAGAGATTCACAATTCGAGACAACCAAAACTGGAATGAACTGTGAAAGTGCCGGAATAGATTGAAGCATTTTACAATCGTAAACATCAACACGTTCAAGTCGGGGAAGATACTTAATGGTTTCAGGCAAGCTTCTAATGTCCATACCATCCAGTGTTAAAGACTTTAACGATGATAGTAAGGAGATACTATCTGGGAATTCAGACAATATGGGAATATAAATAAAGGTTAATTCTTTTACACTCTGGAAGGCAGGACTAGAAAATAATTTATCTAAGGTGATAAAAGGGTCATCTTCATGATTCTGTGGACTCGAAAGCGAAATATGATCGGCAAAGTTTTCTGGAAGATCCACAAGACAATCACTGATAGGAAAGACAAACCGTTTAAGATTTTGTTTATGCAATATTGATGATGGAAGTTCTTTCCCATCCCACTCTGATAAACACAAATCCAAACCATCAACGGATGAAAATGTGACTGAGAACTCTTTGAGATTGATGCAATCCCTAGCTTCCAATTTCCGGAGGGCTGGTGAACAAGTGTTACTCGAAAGGCTCTTAAGCGACGTACACTCGAATACATTTAAAACTTCAAGCTTTTGGAGAAGGAAAATTGATGAATCAACTTCAGGCATGCTTTCACAATAACGAAGTATAACTTGTTTTAGATTCGGGGAACCCGACACATTTGGACACTCTATCAGCTTTTTGGAGCCACCGAGGTCAAGTATCTCTAAATTTGGCAAATCCTATAACAATATACAATTTGTCAAACAAGTTAGTGCATTTTCTTAAATTCTATAGATTTCACAACCAAGAAGGGAGAATAAGTATAAAGGCTCACATGCATTTTTTTGTTTTCCTATTTTGATAAAACCACAATTTTGGTCAGCCATTTCTAATTATGCAATTTTGATCACCTATTTTCTAATTACGCAATTTTGGTCCCTAATTTTTAGACATTGGGAGTATATATGTAAAAGAGTCTTGCTAATGAATGTTCTTATGACACTTTGTAAGGATTTCAAATAAAAAAGTTACTCCAATGCATTTATTTTAAAATACCATGGAACCATAATAGACGTCACCATCATTTTCCATTATAAAATACTTAAAACTTTTATCAAAACACAAAAAATACAAGGATCATACTTACTAGTACTCCATTCCAAAGTTTTTCCACATGGCTTCCTTTCAATGAAAGCTCCACAAGCATTTCAGGACAAAAGGTTGAAGGCAAAGATTGCAATGGATAGCCATCCCATTGAAAATATCTTAAATTTTCTGGCAATAAATCAAGACCATGTGGAAGGTTTATAGATTTAATTCCCTTGTTGTCTTGAAAAGCAAGTAACCTTAGATTTACCATCTTTTCAAATGATTCGGGTCTTAAATTAATATGTGTGAATTCAGTAGCATCTAAAAATATGGATTCAACATTCTCAGATCCCTGTAAAAAAGTAAATCTCAACGTTAGTATTTCCGTAGGAAGTTGCATTTTGTATATAAAGATCATATGTATAGGAAGGCAAGTGAGGGCATCTCTTACTCTATTATTTTTCAATACATTACAAACTTCCTTAGGATCACATAATCTACTGCGTTGTCCGGGATTCTTAAGTGATTCTTCACGAACAATTTGTTTTCCCGTTTCTTGTATCAAGTCATGCATTTGTATGCAATTTTCAAAGTCAACGCTTATAAGAGCCTTGTCTAAAAGATGACTTATCCCTATATCAGCAAAGAAACCACACTCATTTAATATTTTTGTTATTCTATTCCTTTCATGTCCTTTGAAAAAGCACGCAATGTCTAAAAATATATCTTTCTCTTTTTCATCCAATTCATTATAACTCAATCTGAATATAAAATCAATTTCGGTGTTTGGAATTTCTTTCAATTTAGCTAGTGCACAATCCCATTCAATTTCACTTTTACAACGAAGTAATGAACCCAATACTTTCAAAGCTAAAGGGTTTCCTTTGGCATAATCAACTACTTTTTTTGAGAGTTCCACATATCCATCCTTAGGTGAGACTTTTCCAAAAGCATTCAAGCTGAAAAGTTGGATAGAATTTCGGGAGTTCATCTTCTTAACTTCATAAATTTTTTCAACCCCTCCACTTATCAAGACATGCTTATCCCTAGTCGTCACAATGACTGTGCTACCAGATCCTAGCCAACCATGTCCCACTCCAATCAAGTTTTGCAGAAGTTCTAAATTATGTACATCATCTAGTACAATGAAAGATTTCATGCGTTTGAGTCTTCTCATTATCATGGATGGTATTACTTTGGTAGTATCAATATCAAGATCTTCCCTGAGTAACTTGGAAAGAAGTTTGTTGCATGTGTAATTGATTCCATGTCTCTTTGATACTTCTGTCACCTTTTCTATGAAGCAACTGCCTTCATATTTAAAAGAGACCCTTTGAAACATAGCAGCAGCAAGGGTTGTCTTACCTGTGCCTCCCATACCCCAAAGTCCAATGATTTGAACTTCTGTTGAATCAAATTTTATTAAAGATTGAATGCTCCAATAATTTTCATCAAGTATGAAATTACAAGTAAGATCATTCGTATACTGTTGATTTAATTTTCCTAATACAGCTCTAGTAATGTCTTCAATCATTCCAGATTCAGTCCTAACATATGCAAAAAAATAAAATAAAAATTAATTAATACATATATCATAATTAATGCCAACCAAAACTAACAAAATACTCAAACTTTAACACAATTCACTTTCATTTATATACATGTACAAAACATACATGTATTGAATTGGGCTTGATCCTTAAGTGTTCTTAAATTAACATTTGTGTTATCAAGCCAAAATTCAAGATCATAAATAATCTTTCAACCAAATGGTATGTCAGGAAAGGCTGTTACCACACCAAAATTATAATCAACGTAATTCTCAAAATAAAAATATCAACAATAATGATTAAAAATGTAAAGCACATGGGCATAAACATGTATTTACAAATGATTATTTTTCTTTATTAGATCCTACGTAGTCTCTTTAGTTTTTTAGTCTCTCAGTCTTAACTAACTTAGTCAATTAGTTTTTTTTTTACCAAAAGTGAAGTTAATTAGTTAGATGTTTTTTTAAGGGATAGTTAGATGTTGTTGTTGTTGTTATTATTATTATTCTTCTTCTTCTTCTTCTTCTCAGTTATGATCATATCGAGTTTATCGTCTTTCTAATTCCTACCCACCGTGTGTTTTTTCGTGTGAACTAAGTACGTATCATCTACGCGCAATTGGAAAGACTAATCTTTCGAGTAGCATATGTTCGTAATAGATGGCAAAACTGTCCTTCAAAAAATTTATTTAATGATGTTGCATTTCATGATTGAAGATATTCGGTGATTCTTTCCTTTGCACATTAGTAACATATTTTACTAAAAATACAAGGGAATCTAGTTACCCAAGAGTAACATATTCTGTCCTTCAAAATTTATTTAAGCCGTTATTTTTTATTTTGCCCTCCACTTGAATATGCTTCTAAACCTTGCGATTTTTGAGCGATTATTTTGCGTTTTCATCACAGCCAATAGAACAAATTACGTCAATCTTCACTCAATTGCGATCAATTAGCAGGTTTGATGGGTTTTGATGATGGTGCAAAACTGGACGGTGAGGATTCCACATTCACATGGATGAATGGGTTGAGATTGTTGGTTCGGTCAGGTAATTAGAGTGAAATGGTGAAAAAGTGAACTGGTGGAGAGATGCGAGAAGATGAAAGAAAGTTTGGATGATGTTTATTTGTTATGCAAAACAAAAGGTTAAACGGGCAATAATTCGGTAGTTATCTTATGAGATACAAAATCAAAATTTTTAAAATGAACATCTGTAGTTATCTTTCTTTTTTTTTTTTGTACAAGATCCGGTAGTTATCTACTGAATGCACAAAATAGTTTTTTTTTTCTTTTCAAATGAACATCTAGTAGTTATCTACCGGATGTACACAATGATATTTTTTTAAATGAACATTCGGTAATTATCTAGATGAAGTGTTATTAAAGACAATTTTGTAATTTTAAGGGGCCTAAAGAGATATGAGGAGGGCCTAAAAAGAACCTTCCTTGTTAGTTTACCTAGAAGCAATCTAATTAATGCAAAATCTCCAAAGGTTCATTCTCAAGACACCAATTGTATGTAACATTACCTCGTGCATTTTCATACGTTAGATTTTTTTAAATATTTGTTAAACCTCTTGTTTCTAGGGGAAGGAGCCTTTTTTTTTAATTTTTTTTTTAAACCTCTTGTTAAAAATAAATACATTATTTTTCAGCTCCCTTTCTTTCTCTGGCCCTCCGTCATATACTTTCTTTCTTTCATCTTTGTATTCTCATTCCCTACTTTGGTTTTTTTTTCTTTATCATTTTTTTTGTGCTTTATATACATAGGAATAATACTATATTATAAGATTTTCTCTGATATAATAGGAATTTTTTTTTACTGAAATATTCTTATTTCTTTCATTGTATTCCTATGTGATTAGGTGCTTTGGGATGTGAACAATGAATTGTAACAATCTCCTTTAAAAAATAAAGAATTCTAACAATCTTTTAGATATATTTATAATAATTATCGAGTTCAATTACAAAACCATGATTTAGAGGCGTCGTCGCTCCGATCTCCGATCTGATTTTTAAAACATTGATATTAATTTGACGGGTAGACTGATAAAATTTAATTTTAATGTATGCAAAAACAGAAAAACCTGTATGTGGTGGAATGAAAACCAGACAAATTAGCAGCTTGAAAAAGAGCATTCTTCCAATTTTGCATCATCTTATCATCATTTTTGCCTTGCTTCTTGTGTTTAGTCAACGCAGTGCCATAACTCCCAGTCTGCTTCCGCACGTGTGAAGGGTCAACATGGTAGAACACTGGAATAACAACAACCTTGTCATCTTCATTTTTGTTACAACACTCCATTATTTCAACAAGTTCGTTCAAACACCATGTTGAAGAGGCATAGTTCTCCGAGAACACCACAAGAAATATAGTGGATTGTTTGATTGCTTTCACTAGTTCTACCCAAACTTCATCTCCTTTCTCAATCCTGTAGTCTATGTAGGTATAAATCTTGCTTCGGCACAAAGCAGCATAAAGATGGCTTGTGAATCCAGCGCGAGTGTCATCGCCTCTAAAGCTGATGAAAACATCATATTTCTTCATAGGCATAGTAGCAGCATGAGAGGAAGAAGAAGAAGAAGTCATATAGTCTATGTGTTATTATCCTTAGAATGTGGGAATGAATACCCACATGTATAAAAGCACATTTTCATAATGCGTGTGGACCCTTCTTTAAGCACTTTGCAGAAAAATGAGATGATAAAGTGGAACACCATGAGTGATGCCTTTACTTTTTTCTTTTGATTTATAGCATATGATTTATTCCTTTTTTTACTAGGCAATTTTTTTTTATTTTTTTTTTGTAGTAAGGTTAGTGGTTACCGGATGGAATATGGTATGTTTTACTGTTTTTATGTTATGTGATCTATTTGTTTCTTCTATTTATGTAGTGATAATTTCTTTTTTTGTGCTTTAGTTAGGAATTAAAGAGGAACGAGTTCTGTTGGAATCAAAGGCAATTTGAGATTTTGACATTTGAGGATTAGAATTTTATTCTTTTATATTGAGGAATCAAAGCCAATTTGTCTTGAAGAATATATGTGTAAAAAATTTGAGAATTTTATTCTTTTATCTTGTGAAGAATAATTCTAATATGGAAATTGAAGATGATATTTTGGCCATCTCAACAAACAAGAACATTAATGTGAAAAAAATCCGAATTTGAAAAATATGTAGGTTGTAGGAATTACATTTTAGTTCATAATCAAACCAAAGAAGAGACCCTCTATCAATTTGTATTGTATCGATGTACTCTATCAATTGAAATGAATGAATGTCATTTATTTTTGTAAAAAAAAAAAGAACATTAATATGATTAATAATGGCGGACCTTGGTAGATGGTGGATATAGAACACGAGGATAATGATAATTTACCTCATGTGTAGAAAACACTAAGGGTGTGTTTGGATTGAGGGTTTAGGAGGCGAAGGGAGGAAATAAGTTACATTTTTTTTTTTAAATTAGGGACTATATAACATGTTTTTCTAAAATAAATTAAGTGTGATTGAAGTATTATATGATAGTTCATCATTTTAATATGTTTCTTTTAGCAACTCTTATGAAGTGTTACAAATTATTTTCTTGCTTGTGATTCAATGAAGAAGCACTCCACTAAGTTCATTAAAGAAGCATTCCACAAAGTCCATTTCATTATCTTACCATCATTTGATCTCTTCATGAATTGCATGTTCCCCACAGATTCATTGTCTTTTACCCCATTTCTCTTAATATATTATCTATTTATTGAAAAAAAAATAAAAATTGTGAGACTACTCCTAATTATATGTAAATATATACTAATTTATTTAATGAAATAGATGAATAACCATGTTATCATGGAACAAGTTCCTTTCTTAAAAATAAGACCTTGTTGTGATGGTGTTGCAAGAATTTTCTCTACTTTTGGCACATCCGTTATATAGATTCGAAGATAACTCGTCATCAATATATAGGAGGCAATGCTAGATCATTTTCCGTTCAAACCATGCTATGACAGCTAATTCATAATTATTTTGTAGCTAAATGTATTTTTGCTAGAGATTAGCTAAAAATTTGCTTAGATATCAGTCTTGTAGCAAATGGCAGATTTTCTTGTAGCACATGTATACTGATTTTGATTTATTATATTGCCTAACTATAATTTATCATGTCTTTTTTTTGTGCCGATCAAGATTCACTACAATCAATATTTTACTGCATTCACACATTTGACATATCTGCAGTAGTTGGATCAAGATCAGAAGACCCTGAAATGCCAAAGGCATGAATGTAGCAAAAATATTAAATACTGAGGCTGAATTAAAATATTAGGAAGAACAAGAACAAGACAAATACAATCTATGTATAGTATATCATATATTTTGCAAATTAAACAGGGAGATTCGTGGTCACAACCAAAAACTAAAGAGGAAATAATTTGAAATGAACCTAAAAATAAGTGGTTGCCCTAGAGAAAGTCGAAGATTTAAAATCAAGGCAGCAAAGGAAACCTGTAATTTCAAACCATGAATGCACTAGATGTAGGTGACAATGACACGAAATCTTACCATTGGCTTGAAGTTGTAACTCCCTTCTTGGCCATTATTTCATTAGTTAAATTTACTTTGAAATTGAGATTCACTTTGTAGCCATGAAACGGTTTTATAGCAGAGTGAATTTGAAGTTGCTGCATTTTTCATTGATATTATATTTAAGTAGTTTCTTTGGAAACAAATAGGTCATGGAAGGAAATGGGAGCTGCAGAGAAAAGCCGCGACAGAAAAGACTATTGTTTTTTGGTATTGTCGATCTTACACATAACATCTTGTTTTAACTTTTTTTTTATATTCTTTAAATTATTTAAATATTTAGTATGTATATTTTTATCAATGAATTAGATTTTAACCTTTATTTAGTAGCAAATTAATTTTAGTATAAATATCATAAATTAATTTTTATTCAAATTTCTGGTGGTAAATAAAAATAAACGAATTAAATTTAATAAATAGTATTAGGTTCTAGTGAAAAACACAAAACTGTTGGTAAAAGGCATGTTTTTTTGCTACTTTTATTCATGACGTTTACACACTGGATAAACCGTAGGTAGAACTTAAAACTTTTGGTGACAGTCACTTGAATTTTTCCTGTCAAACACAACCCTTGAAATTGGGCATACGTAATTGACGCCTTTTTCTAGTATTGAAGGACTTCTATGGACAGACATTATCTTTCCGTTGAAGTCAAATTTCTTGTAGTGATATGTTGGGGTGTAAGTGTGAATAGTTAGTCTCACATCGACTATAAATTGGTTAAATGTACGATATATAACTTATAAGAGTGGTGTCATGCCTAATTGTTTCTCTTAGTGCTCTCCCAGACTCTGCGACAATATCTTGAAAAAACAAATGGTTATAAAATCGTTAACTTGCATTGCTTTTTCAGCACTGTCTTGTTTTTGCCATGCCATATTGCAAATTTGCACTACTAGATTTGCACACACCTTGGTGTTATTAATTAATTTTTTCCAAACATAAACTCTTGTATTTCATATCACATGTCAAACACATACGAGAGGTACACACATCATAACTATTTCTTATTGATGTAAAGTAAAACATAAAAACCAACAACCAAACAAACAAACAAACAAAATAACAAGACCATGATGAGGTAATTTGACTACTTAACACATTTTATTTAAAGCAACACAACAAACCATGAAACTTATTAAATGGAGATACTATTAGGAATGCCTCTGCCAGTCAATCCTTCCTCACTAGAAGGATAAAGCAGAGTGTATGGCATCTTCACAGGTCCGTATCGGTTTCTCAATGACTCATCATTGTTCCTTTCAATGAGCTTTGCCTCAATTTCAGCCAACTTCCTTCCAAACCTCTTGAAAGCCTCTAATGGCTGTGAATCAGAAGTCCAAGCCTCACCTTCATTTCTCTGTCCAAGGTACTGCTCATCAGAAGCATGCCTTGACAAGACCTCTATGATTGTAAGGTCTGTGAGGGTATCATTTTTTGGTGTGATTGTCCTCAGATACGCCTTCTGAAAGTTCTTAGAAAGCTCTTCATACTCAGCAGACCCTCTCTTAGGCATGAGTCTTCGGCTCTTAGTTGGTCGGTTAAGTATATATCCTCCATATGGGTATTGACCAAAATTAACAGCTGCATGATGTGCTGAAGCAATCCATATGAGGATAGTGCAAGCTTCAATCAACTCTGTGCAAGTTTGCATCTTAAACCACCATGTAGCATTCTTCAAATCACCATGACCCACCTCTACAACTTCTCTCCAAAATGCTTGCAGTTCAGAATCTTGCGCAACAGCAGCATCTGACTTGTAATAGAAATTCACATATTCTTCAACCCATGACTTGATAGCAGCCCATATCTCTAGTCCATCAGCAGCATAAGGGTAGTCCTCTATCAGAAGGCGAATGCCATGTGGGGAAGTAGGATCCTCAACAGCCACTCCTCTAGATATAGCATGCAAGGAAGATATCATTAGCATAAAAAATACTTTTGACATCAATATCATTTTACCAAGATTTTTAAATTTCTATTGTAGTCATGATCCTAGCTATTGTAGAGACTTGCGGTAAAATACAGTTGATGCCTTATCTTAGATCGTGGTT
>Ga0315913_1004827_pt1 | contig 16337 bp, 5 predicted proteins | sample MpolsnodulesMG_FD_207736 | JGI IMG/M metagenome (GOLD analysis project Ga0315913, IMG submission 207736) | Medicago polymorpha root nodule microbial communities from Los Angeles, California, United States - small nodules | ecosystem: Host-associated > Plants > Roots > Nodule | place: USA... | reverse complement strand
CTCACTCCTTCCCCTTGCAACATTCAAGCCTTCACCACCTTCATCAACCTTCAAGTCCTTGAACTTGGTCAATTCCTTGGTTCTCAAAGCCGATTGGACCTCCTCCAAAGTAGTGGTGCCCTCCTTACCATAAAGGATGGTATCCTTGAAATTCTCAAAAGACTTTGGTAATGAACAAAGTAACAACAAAGCCTTATCCTCATCTTCCATATTAACTTCAATGTTAGCCAAATCATCAAGAGTTTTGTTGAATTCTGCCAATTGCTCCGAGATTGATTTAGACTCCACCATCTTGAATTAATAAAGTTGTTGTTTCAAGAGTTGCCTATGAGCCAATGATTTCGTCATGTACAATGACTCCAACTTAGCCCACATTGACGTCGTGGTAGCTTCCCTCACGACATCCCTTAAAACCTTATCTCCGAGACATAAAACAATGACACTCTTAGCCTTGTCTATCATCTCTAGCTTCTCCGCTTGTGTCAAACTTGCCGGCATCGCCGCTTCACCCTTTAATGCTTCTACACACTTTTGTTGTGTCAACACCGCTTGCATCTTAACCTTGCACAACCCGAAATCATTACATCCGGTGAACTTCTCGATGTCCCACTTTGAACCCATGATACCAACTTTACCAATTTACGCCATAGCCCTACGGTGGGCGCCAATTGTTGTGAATTCGGACAAAATCACACCAATGAATAAAGTGTCTCCAAGCAACAACAAAAATAGACCTAAATCTAAGTGTAGAGCAACACCACAAACATAATCAAAGCAATAAAGATAAGCAATGAAAGAAAGGAACAACCACACCAAGATGGTAACCCAGTTCGGTCCAATATGACCTACTCTGGGGGAGAGAGTAGCCCTCCAATCCACTAAGATGAAAGTGATACAAATGAGTTACAAGAGATTAGCTTAAAAGCTCGCAAAAGAACAAGACCTAATTTCTACCCATTTTCATGTCACCCATACTCAATGAATCCTAAGAGAAAACACAAAAGGAAGCTTTTGATCCTTCCAATGCTGAGATCTCACTACCCAAGGTGTTTACAATGTTTCCCAACCCAAGAGAATCTCACTACAAAGACACTCAACCCTAAAGTTACCTTCTTTGTAATCTAAGTTTCTCTCACTTCAAGCTCTTCTTCAAAATCTGCAAAGAAACACTTAAATAGCCAACTTCAACCGTCAAAATCGTGTCACGTTTTGCCAAATCGTGACACGATTGGTGCGTACGACCCAAGGTACGACCAACATTATCCTGAAAAACGTGCCCAACAAGTTGAAAATCGTGTCACGTTTTCCGAAAATCGTGACACGATTAAGCGCCCAGAAAACATGCTCTCGACACAACCAAATCGTGACACGTCGTGTCACGATTTCTCTGTTTCTTCAGATCACAAATTTGAAGCCAAATACAACAAGAAAGAATAGATTAAAGATAGAAAAAGAAGTTTACAGAAAACGAAAATAAGTGGTGTTTTCAGAGAAAGTCATTTTTGAAGTGGTTAAACAACGAAGAAGAGAGGGTAAGTGGGAGAAAATGTGTGGATTTGAGACTTGAAATTTATGAGAATAATGAGAGTTTGATTTTAATGCAATTAGTATATGTCCATTGATGCACTCAACATGTAATTATGATATTGATTGAATTTAGGGTTATAAATTGAAGAGCATTGCTATTTGACTAGAAATTTTTTATCCCGAATTGTCCCGAGATTTTTTTTATCCAATTAAATTTCAGCCCAGCCGAAAAAAAAGGAACGCAATAAATATCATCTAAGAATTGTATTTGGCAATGAGGCGGTCGTGAATTTGTCGTGTGACAATCTGTCGGGATCTCCAGCATTTTCCTAAATTGAATATGACAAGACAATGCATTGACAACTAACTAATGCATTGTCTTAGTATAAGTCCAAACAAGCTCTTTATCCAAAGATCCCCGATGTCTATAGCAAAAGATAAATAAAGTTAAAATGTTTGTGTGTATGCAATAAGCTCTTTTCATAAGGTATCTTGAGGAACACATGAAACTAACCTAAAAATCTATTTACATAAGTTTCCCTAAACATTCTCATAAAACTTATGTTAGCTATTAAGCTCAAATAAGGTAATACAAATAGCCCCATAAAAGAGTTTAGATTATCTGAAACTCATCACTGATAAAAATTTGGGATTTTAACATTGAATTTTTTTTTTAACAAACCAAAATGAAATATATATTACCACAAACTTGTCTCAATAGCACAAGGTGTGCCAATGAGACTAATGATGTATCAATATAACTATTGAACGTCTACACAATTTTGTTAGATTGATAAAGCATGTGTTTGGTAGAGCCTCGCATGTAGAAGAATCCATGTTAATGTCGTAGATAAGTTATTTAGCTTCTACAATTTTACAGCAACTAAGTTAGACAAAAAGTTTATAAAGTGCGCATGTTCTACAATATTCCATCCATCCCAAATTATATGAAGAAAAAAAATTCATATTCTTTGTCCTAAATTATAAACAAAAAAGACTAACTTTTGTCATATTTCATTAAGTTATTTCAAAATACCATCTTTTCCAAATTGAAGTTAAATGAAAATTGCAATTAATTTTCTCTTTAACAAATAACCAATGAAAATTGTTTTTAAATCTGCCCATAAAACTAATTTCAAGAAGAACACAAGAAACAATGCTCCAAATTATCATGTTTTAGTTTTTTTACTAAGCGTGAAATAAATTTTTTTTGCTTATAATTGGGGAGAGGGAGTAATTTTTTAACTATATAGATTGTTTAATCGTAAATTTTTTATTTTGGGGTTATCTACGACCGCACACCCTAAACATCTTTAAGGCCGCCACTGTATATAAATAAGGAAAATGCTAACAAGTGTCTCAGAGACATTTGTTAAGGAATTATAAAAGAAAATATTGCCATGGAAATCATATATACTATAGATAAAACTATAAGAAATAGCCGAAGAAGATCTAGAAAACTCAAAAGGAAAATTAAACACCAAAACCAACATATATTAAATAGAAAAGTCACAACATATTTTAAATTGCAACACACATCCACGCACAAGTATCATTTATTGAAATTCAAAAAGATTTCTAAGAAATCCATCTTATTAGCTGCAAACAAAGACTGTTAATTTAAAGTACTAAGATACATGATTTCATGCGTGATAGTTTTTTTGTTTAAGCAGCAATAGGCATTTCAAGGAAGTCTTTTGTGAATTTATACTTGGCGGTAAACTTGAAGAAATCTTGTGCCTCAGAGAAAGATGCAAAACACCAGCCATTTTTGTTATCCGAATTAGGAGAACGAGCGCAAAAGCTCCCACTTCCCTTCTTGTTGCATTCATCATGAGACTGACATAGGTAATGATGTTGCTCTTCCATTTCCATAACATCTACAGACTTACGAACTTTACAAACACCAGTTTGATCTATCCCAGCCGTGTGACAATAACAACCACCACCGCAACCTGTATTATATCTTATACAAACACCGCTACAACTTTGTGCTTCTACATTCTTCGTTGGGAACATTACTGTAAAAGTCGAAGCAAATAGAAGTCAGAACAACATACCATTATTATTAGATGAAAAAAATTAGTGAAAATATTAGAGTTTGAAAGTAAGAGTTAGTAAAAAAAAATAAAACATACAGAATGTGGCAAGCAAGAAAACAGCCAAAGGAGCGAGTTTGAAATAAGCCATTGATGAAAGAACAATTTTTATGTTTGTTATGAGCTATTAGGTTTGTGTTGCATTATCATTTCCTGCATGCACCAATTTATAGACAAATAAAATGCTTTTGCCTCTATCCCGATCCAGAAAATGCGCTGTTAGACATGTGTGTGTAATAAAATTACATGTGTGTAAACATATATTTTAGGTTACCATTTCTTCTAAATTATTATTTCAACATTGAGGAGCGATATGTTGGAGAATATAGTTAAATAATTTCCTAGTACAACATTTCGGGCTTTCTATGTTGGAAAAGAGAGATAAAATGCATTTATATACATTCTTTTGATGGGGTAATATAGTTAAAAAATATTCCACAACAGATTGCTAGTTTTAATATGTTGTACAGGAAGATAAAAGATGCTTTTATTTCTTTTGAGGAGCTAATATAGTTAAATAATATTACCGTACACAGAGATGGATCCAGACATTTAGTGCATGTGGGGTTAAAATCTGGCTAAGTTGCTAACACTTGTACTTGCTACCGACAAAAGCAAAGTCAACTTCAAAAACTTATAAATCATAGCAAATGTGTTGCACTTATTTGTTTATGGGTTAATAGACTTTTACCCCCCTGCCATATGTGATATATGGTTTACCCTTGTAATTTTTTATTTTTGGAGATCTTCCCTTGTAATTTAAAGATTCTTTGGTTTTGAACCCTTAGTACATATGGGTGTGCAGAAATTTATGGTTAATAGGCTCTTACCGCCCTGCCATATTAGTAAAATTTGGTTTACCCCCTGTCACATCTGAGAAAATGCACAGTCATATGCATCGAAGGTCCAAAACCAAAGAATCACTAAGTTACAAGGGGGGATCTACAATTTTTTTTTTACAATGGGGTAAACCATATATCATCCAAATGGTAGGGAGTAAAAGTCTATTAACCCTTTGTTTCCACAAGTTTTGCACAAGGTTGTTGACTTGTTGGTCTTGTTCTTAACATATTGTGTTTTATTTACAAGGGGTAATAATTATTTTGGTCCCTTAATGTGTAAGGAGTAACTATAATTGTCCCTCAATGTATCAAAATGGTCCGTAACATTAAAATAATTTGTTAATATTGTCATATTTGTTGATGACAGTCGGTCATTCACTAGTTTTAGAGTCATTTTAATTAAGTTTTTAGTTTATTTTTATTAGTTTAGTATTTAATTTAGAGTTATTTTGAATAAATTATCATTTTTAATTTATTGAGTCAAGTAGTATGTTATGCTATTATTTTATTTACTGGTCGTAGAATCAAGGGAAGAAAATCTTGGTTGATTAAATTATGTCAATGCCCACGTAAGCAAGTGTTTATTGTTGGTGGTGTGAATAAAACAAAAGGATGGTAAGAGGTAGAACTAAAAGAGATGGGCCACCAAGTTGTTGATAGACATGGAATGGAAGAAGAGTAGTGAGGTCCACTTATGGCAATTGGAAAAAGGAATAGCTTTTGGAGCAAGAAAAAGAGCAAATGGGTTACAAAGGTTATATAAGAAGCAGTCGCACAACACAGAAGATTATTCACGTTTTCAGCGAATCACGGTTTTGAAGATTAGGATTATTTTGAGAACAAGCTACAGCAGCAACACGAGAGATAGAAGAAGGACTTCTATGATTAAAGAAAACTTCACGAGCGTAATATCTCTGTTTGTAATTTCTTTTATTCATGTTGTTTAATTCTCTAATTATGAGCAACTAATTTTCTTGTGGTTGAGATCTAGATGAATTTGATGCAGCTCTATGGAAACCTAATTTGTATTTGTATGAACTCCCTTGAATTTTAATGGAAGTCTAGTTTTAATTCATATTACCTTGTGTTTAATGTTGTTTGTATGTTTATTATATTGACTACTAGCACTAGCGTTTTTGAATATGCAACTGATCTTAGAACTTGAATGACCACTAGCCCTGACTTTTGACTCTGATCTAGGTAATAGGTTTAACCTAAGTAATTAAGCTAGAGATAGAAAATTATTAGGTTATGACTCATGGATTAACGGACTGTTAAAATCTCCAACGGTTTAGAATTCACTTAAGAGATTAAGGGGTTGTCACTTGCGAAGAGAATTCTAGGTCAAGAGATTGGGTAGAATTACTTTGTTAATTTGTCGTTAAACTAGATGAACATTGATTGAATAGGGGTACAAATTACCGTGGAAAAACATTGGATGATTCAAAGGTCTTGACCATATGTCTCTTTAATTTCCAGAACCAAACTTTTATCGTTTTTATAAATAGTTTATTTATAAAAACCAATCCAACTGCCTAGGGCAACTTTTGAATTTAATACATCCTTTATTCTAACACTTTTGCCGAGTAGAAATTGAAACAGTCCCTGTGGATACGAACTTATAAATTTTATTACTTCGATATATTTTTAGTACACTTGCTAAAAGTCTATCAATAGTATAGAAGTATAGATTATACCCTTAAATAATTTTGTTCTATATTGTTGTTGGTGTCATTAAAAAAAAGAATTTAGATTATATTTTTTTTGTTATATCATTGGTGTCATTGAAATAGATAATCATGGTTAGTTTGGTTTGTTATAACTTGAAATCAACAAACTTATATATTTTTAGTTTAATCAAAATCAAAATTTCATTAAAAAAACACCGTTAATAATTTTCAAAAATTAGTGCAATAAAAAGAACAGAAAGACGGACACGTGAGTGTCCGTCTTTTCGCTAGTATATATAAAGAAAGTATACCATTTTGGACTGACTTTTCCTCCTTCCAATTATACGCTTAATCAAATTTGACTATGAGAATGCTATTTTGTTGGTGTCATTCAAAAAGATAAAAATTTATATTATATTTGTTATATTTTATTGAAAGATATTATATATATTTTATTAAAAGATATTATATTTGTTATATTTTATTGAAAGATATTATATTTGTTATATTTTTTTTTTTTACAAATATTTTTATATTGTTTGTATCAAGGAAAAAGATAAATATAATTTGTTATAATATGAAAGTAAAAAATATCTATTATCTATACTTATAATTTAATCAAAATCAAATTAATTTTAATCAAAATTTAATAAAAACTACTATTCATAATTTATATGCATAAGCGTGATAAAAAGAGCGGATAGACGGGAACTTCGTGCCCACCTAAATGCTAGTTTATATAATATGGATTAAAGTGTAACTAGACCATCGACCCGTGCTAACGCACAAGTCATATCGAAGGTAATATTTGACGGTAATAGGTAACAAAATAGTTTAAATGAATGTCATGATTGTCATATAGTATTTCATAATATTAAGAAGCATAGACGTTGGTACTGTACCATAACATAATATTTTCATGACATCGTCCTTGGTACCGTAACGTAACATAATATGTTAAGTATAGCGAGACGGGTTAACATTTATAAATAAGAGATTATGTTAAGTATAGCGAGACGGGTTAACGGTTATTTCTTTCCAAAAAAATAGCATATAATTAGGAACATAATTTTATTTTACTTTAGATAAACATTAAATGCAAAAGTGTGGAGGGAAAAATTAGGTTGAAATTAGGTTAAGTACAGCGAGACGGGTTAACATTTATAAGTAAGAGAAGAGATTAAGTTAAATATATCGAGACGGGTTAACGGTTATTTCTTTCCAACAAAATAGCATATAATTAGGAACATAATTTTATTTTACTTTAGATAAACATTAAATGCAAAAGTGTGGAGGGAAAAATTAGGTTAAAATTAGGTTAAGTATAGTGAGACGGGTTAACATTTATAAGTAAGAGATATAGCGAGACGGGTTAACATTTATAAGTGAGAAAGTGTGGAGGGAAAAATAAGGTTAAGTATAGCGTCACATTGGTATCTTCACCATCTTCATCAGTGATCAATATCTTTAGTCCTTCTCTGGATGTAACTCTTGAAACAGTAACATACAACTGTCTGTGAGAAAATACAGGTGTTGGTAGATATACACCAACATGTTTAAGCGACTGCCCTTGACTTTTATTAATTGTCATTGCAAATGATACAGTCAAAGGAAATTGTCTTCGTTGAAACTTAAAGAGAATTCAGACATCTGAAGGTGATAGAGATAGCCTGGATACAAAAACCTGATTACCAACATTACTTCCGGAAATGACCCTCCCCTCAATGAGGTATCTTCCCATCCTAGTGATAACTAATCTGGTTCCATTGCATAATCCATATCGTGTACCTGTATGCTTCTTCTGTTGTCTGTGTAATTTACCACGATTTAAGTTTTTCTTTTTAGAGGAACACGGTTTAGGGTTTGCTATATATAGTCGAGTTTGCATGGAAATTAGGGTAGCCGAGTTTGTAATTTACCACGGTTTAGGGCTCTTTTTTTTTTATTTATAGAAAAACACAGTTTAGGGCCTACTATATATAGCCGAGTTTGCATGGAAATTAGGGTAGCCAAGTTTGCATAGAAATTAGGGTATTCTGTTTGTAAACATATTAAATAAGTGTACAACAACTTGTCAAAAAAATAAGTCTACATAAAGAATAGATATATACGAACGATGACACAACATGATAGGAATAAAAAGCTCATTAGTGAGGAGAAATATTAAGGATTGCTGCATTTTAGAGGAAATTTGTTAGGTTAAATTGGTGCGCTGCATTTTAGATGAGACTTGTTAGGTTAAGTTGCTGCTAACCTAATGCTGCATTTTAGAAGAAAATTATTAGGTTAAGTTGCTGCAGACCTAATAAAATTAATAAATAAGGATACATAACTAATTTTTAAGGGGGGTGTATATGTATTTATAAACACCTCATAATTTGTCAAAAAACAAAACTAATTTTTAATGGAGCGAATAATAATCCAAGTTTCTCCTAAGGGAAGGGAGTATAATTTTGTTTAGATTTTTACTTTTCAAAAAAGATGAGTGTATATTTTAACATAAAAAAGAATATAAGTGTAATTCAGTTTTGTCTTAGGGGAGAAAATATAATTTACTCTAATTTATTTTAGGGTTAATACCGCTTTTGGTCCCTGTAATATTAGCGAATTCCGATTTTAGTCCCTGTAAAAAAAATAATTTAGATTTTGTCCCTGTAATTTCAGATTCTTCCACTTTTGGTCCCTCATTTCACCACGTCAGCAGAATCTGCATACATGACACGTGAAATGAGGGATCAAAATTGGAGGAATATGAAATTATAGGGACCAAAAGTGGGAGGAATCAAAAATTACAGGGACGTAATTTATGTAGTTTCTGCTGACATGGTTAAATAAGGAACGAAAAGTGGAGAAATATGAAATTACAAGGACATAATCTAAATTTTTTATTTTACAAGGACTAAAACCAGAATTCACTAATATTACAGGGACCAAAAGCGGTATTAACCCTTTATTTTATAAATTAACATCCTATGGTTTCTCTTTCCTCAAATTAGGAAAAAGAGTTGTTAATAATAAACACTATTAACAATGATCCTTATCATGTGTAAGGTTTCCCTGGATAGAAAAATGAAAAATGACAACAATTAAATAATGTCATTAAGAAAAATTTGCGTTGGATGGAAATATATTAACCATATTCGGGAAAAAAAAATCTCAAATCAACTAACAAATATCAACCATATTCGGTAAGAAAAAAACTAAAATCAAATCACAAAATTAGGTCCCCTCAAAAAATAAAACACAAAATTTGGTATAATATAAGTCAGTATAATATTTTTACCAAAAAAAAGTATAATCTCCACACACAAAAAATCAGTGATTGAATGGATATAAATAATCGATACTTTTCCTGTTTTAGTTTCTTTCGGTCTTATCTTTGCACCACCTATCTTTATTCTTTTATAAAAAGCCGTCGAATAACATAACTTTGGCTAACAACTTTTCACTCAAATCTCTAGCAACAATGTTACATTTTTCATTTTTTACCATTATTTTATTTTACCTTTCTAACTTAAATGCTAATTCTCATGTTGTAAACAATGGGTTCAGTGTTGAACTCATCCACCGTGACTCTTTAAAATCACCATTCTATCAACCAAAAGAAACTAAATTCAAAAGAGTTTTCAATGCAGTGCGTCGTTCTATCAACCGTGTCAATTATTTCAACAAAAAACTTTTTCCTACAACAAACACACATGTATCAACTTTAATCCCAGATCATGGTGGATATTTAATGAGTTATTCAGTAGGTACCCCACCATTTAAGGTCTACGGTCTTATGGATACAGGTAGTAACTTAGTTTGGCTTCAATGCAAGCCTTGTGATATATGTTACAACCAAACCTCTCCTATATTTAATCCTTCAAAATCTTCAAGTTACAAAAACATTCACTGCTCAACTAAAATATGTAAGTCCGTGGAACATACCTCGTGTTCTTACAATGAAGATGCTTGTAAATATACTTATGGATACGGTGATGGATCAAAGTCACAAGGAGATCTTAGTGTGGAGACTCTAACATTAGAATCCACCTCCGGGTCTAGTGTCTCATTTCCAAAAATCCTGATAGGATGTGGACACAACAATAGTCTTTCGCTTAATGGCCAAACCTCCGGAGTAATTGGCTTTGGAAGTGGACCTATTTCCCTTATAAAACAATTAGAATCTTCAATTGATGGAAAATTCTCTTACTGTTTGATCCCTTTTTATGTTGACAATCCTATTGTGTCTAACTTTTCTAGCAAACTCAATTTTGGAGATGCTGCTATTGTTTCTGGTGATAACGTTGTTTCTACTCCTATAGTCAAACTAACCGGTATCAATAAAGGCTATTACTTCGTTACATTGGAAGCATTTAGTGTGGGAGATAAAAGAATAAATTTTGCAGGAGGGTTCAAATCCGAAGGAACACATACTTCTTCTACACAGAACATCCTAATTGACTCTGGTGCAACAGTGACTGCTTTACCAAATGAATTTCACACTACACTAGAATCAGTTGTCGCAGAAGTTGTTAAACTGGAGCGTGTTGACGATCCTTCTCATTTTTTTAGCCTTTGCTACAATACCACAACAAAACAAACAAATTTTCCTGTAATTACGTCTCATTTTAGAAGCGCAGATGTTAAGTTAGATTCTAATGGAACCTTTGTTCCAATTGATGAGGGGATTGTGTGCTTTGCCTTCATTCCAGCTCCAAATGGATATGCCAGCTTTGGGAACTTGGTGCAACAGAACTTATTGGTTGGTTATGATCTAAAAAAAAACATTATCTCTTTCAAGCCTACTGATTGTACCAAGCACTGATTCAACGTAGACATTTGTTACCATAACACCAATGTAATACGGTAATATTTTAGCATGTTGTAGTATGGTTTCGTATTATTTAATTGAATAAGGTGTTTTTTGTTTTAAAAAACCAAAATAAATTAAAAAGCCAATGAAACATAATATGTGCCTAAGAAAAAATTTGAGAAATATATGTGAGTGAAATCTCCACATAACAACTCAACAAACAAGACAAAATCAAATGTAAGAATAACCCAACAAGAATAATTAGTCGACCAAAGGTTTAGATTAAAAAATAGATCCATTTTTTTTGTTTTGTTTGGGGTTCGAACCTAAACCTTGCATACCAACTGAGTTAAGTTCACGGGGACAAAATAGAACCATTCTTGTTTGCCTTTAACCAACACCAAATAATAATAATTTTAATTTTATAAGCATTTGTTCATACGGCAACTCCTTACTACCGAACGAGTGATTGTTTCTCTCTTTTCAAATTGTCATGCCCGACACACAAACTACTACATAGTCTGTATGTATCAAACTCGATCAGATAAAAATTGTTTCCACTAGAAATCAAACTCAATTTATCCATCCTTTTAAAAATGTTGGGAAATAGCTAAGATTATCTTATATTAACCAATAGAAAACAAATCATAATATTATGACTCCCTTTTGAAAAGAAAAAAAAGAGGAAACGAAAAGCATATAAAAAATATAGATAGTAATTGCAAGTAAGTGTTCTATGTCTTAATCATGATTTAGAAGAAAATTATAGGTTATGAGATTGAATATTAATATCCACTTTGAGTTGGATGGATCGGTAAAAAGATTGATTATGGTTTTTTTATTTTTGTGATTGACAAATATAAGAATTTGTTTTTATTAATTTAGTTTAAAATATGTGATTTGATATATATGTGAATTTCGATAATTATAGGATGGATGATTTGTGAAATTAGTAATTTCGTTGATTTAAAGTAAATTTTCATTGAATATGTTAATTAGGCATTTTACTATAAGTTTATTAGACAATTTAGCTGTGATTTCTCTATTGACATTTGGAGTGGTATCCAACATTGGTTGAATGCTTCTCGTGTTCTTTCTATTAATGCTTCAAATTAGTTCTCTTATTCGGCTTCGTGAAGAATTTAGAGGTACTCTTCATACGATTTGGTTAGCTTGCTCTTTGGGGATTTGAAATTGAAAAGAAATAAATATAATTTTTTTAGCATAAGACATCAACATCAGACAAGGTTATTGATCGAGCTAGGATTCAGATTTGGTGGTGGCTAAAAGTTAAGTCTCCAAACTTTATTTTGACTTAAATCATTTTCATTGTTTCGATGCTTCTTTTTTTAGATGAGCACCTTGTATGGTTTAGGTGTATTTTTTTCATCGTGTACTCATACTATTGTTTCCTTTCTATGCTTCACACATCTTGTGCTAGAATAGTTTTGTTTTTAATATTTTTGGCTTTTGAAAAGGAAAAGTGGATATTGAAGTGCTACATCGTTTAGAAAAGTGGAAATTGAACAATTTATAAGTGAGAGGATCCATAAATTCAATATCTTAAAGTAATTCTTTAAAGTGTGCATGGTGTCTCTTTCTTTAAGTCTGGTTACTTTGATCTCACTGTGGTTGATCCAAGAGCTCCCCTTGTGACAGAAAAACTCACGTATTACCTAATAAATTACTAAAGTTATTTAAGTTATTCTTGTTTTTATAATTTGGCACACAAGGACTTATTTTAAAACTTAGAGCGTATCATTTCAGATCCACATACACCACTCTTTTATGAAACATAAAGAGATTATATAGCACTATTCCATGTAGATTTGATTTGTTTATGAAACATATAATTCATGTATCATTTACGCTATATGTATTTTGTCGGTTAACACTCCAGTTTTTAAGTTAGGGGATCCTAGTAGTCTAGAGTTTGGCCGGAAAACAAGTAAAGTCTAGACAAAAATTGTTTCCACTAAAAATCAAACTCGATTTACCCATCCTTTTAAAAATGTTGGGAAATAGCTAAGATTATCTTATATTAATAATAGAAAACAAATGATAATATTATAACTCCCTCTTTTTTTAAAAAGAAAAAAGAAAGAAAAAAAAAAGAGGAAACGAAAAGCATATAAAAAATACAGATTGTAATCGCTAGTTACATCATTTGAGAAGAGACATGCAGCAGGAAAAAGATTCAAGAGAAATAATAATCAGCGGCTTTCATGGTGTTGATTTAACTTTGATTCAAGAGCTTGCTATCTTTTCTTCCTTGTGAGAACATTTGATTGTTTAGAGTGTGCTAGAAAGTAAAGTGTCTAAAGTAAGTGTTTTGATCATGATTTAGAATTTTTTTTAAAAGAATGATCATGATTTAGATGAAAATTATAGGTTATGAGATTGAATATTAATATTCACTTTGAGTTCGATGGATCGATAAAAAGATTGATTATGGTTTTTTTATTTTTGTGATTGATAAATATAAGAATTTGTTTTTATTAATTTTGTTTAAAATGTGTGATTTGATGTATATGTTTTTTTTTAAGGAAGATTTGATGTATATGTTAATTTCGATAATTATAGGATGGATGATTTGCGAAATTAATAATTTCGTTGATTTAAAGTAAATTTTCATTGAATATGTTGATTAAACATTTTATGCATTTTTATTATTTGTGAGGTTGTAGTGATTTTTTGGAATTGATAAATTTTGTGGTTTAAGGGTATGATAGTCAATGGTTTAAGGGTAAGAAAGATTACATAACATGCATGTCATGACATATAATTTTGTCATAGGTGACAAATGGAACAATTTACTATTGTGTCTAATAGGGTTTTGTTTATTATTTTGTGAATTAATACAATTTATAATTAATTTCATACAAATCATATATATTTCTTTCTTTTTATTTAGTTGATAACGATCTATGTAGCACAAACACTTATAAGTAACAGTGCGTTCTAGTGTCTGACACCATTTTTATCAAACTGATAAGTGTAATTGTTAAACTGGCAAACTGGCAATGTAGTCTCTGGTGTATGTAATAACAAATTGGAAGTTTCTAACTTATATGACATAATAATAATAATAATAATAATAATAATAATAATAATAATAATAATAATAATAATAATAATAATAATAATAATAATAGTAATAATAATTTTCATTGTTCCAATGCTTTTCTTTTTAGATGAGCACCTTGTATTGTTTAGGTGTTTTTTTCCCACCATGTACTCATACTATTGTTTCCTTTCTATTCTTCACACATCTTGTGCTAGAATAATTTTGTTTTTTTTAAATATTTGGCTTTTGAAAAGGAAAAGTGAAGATTGAAGTGCTACATCGTTTAGAAAAGTGGAGATTGAACAATTTATAAATGAGAGGACACATAAATTCATTGTCTTAAAGTAATTATTTAAAGTGTGACACCCTAAATCCCAAAATAATAATAATTATTATTTAATTAAAAATAGAGTTTGATTCGCAGCGGAAAGTGTCAAATAAAAACTTTTCTCATAATATAAGAATTCTTCCACAAGATTTAGGATATCACATTGACTCATAACAAACATAATTCAGATAATCACCTTCATTGTCTCACACAACTACACATATTCACCAGATACATATCATCATCAATTTTTATGCATATGGACTCGGTCCTAAAACCTATATGAATGTGGTATCACATCTATCATCACCAAGTTGCCACAGATATGTTACTGGACTTTTCATCACCAAATTGTCAGAGATGTGTTACTGGACTTTTTCATCACCAATTCATCACCATTTTTTCCTAGACTCAATTCTAGTATGCATGCATGGGGACCGATTCGTCAAGTAAATACACATCATTCACATCATCAATACACCACTTATTAATGCAAGACTCTCCCTAATTATGCACAACATCACGACAAAAACAATAACATCACCATAGTTAAATGTCACCACTTTCATCACCAAATATAAATATACATCAATATTATATCATCACCATAATTTAAATAATCATCACATTTATCGTCGCCATTTTCATCACCAAATATAAATATACATCACCATTATCATCACCATAATTTAAATAAACATCACCATCCTCATCATCCTTATAAAATGGACATCGTCATTTCTCATCCTATTTATTTATATACCTTTATATAAATTCAATCGTCATCACTCTTCGTCACAACCATAGGGTTCCTCATCACTACTCTCTATCAAGCTGATTATATCACCACATTATCTCCTTATTAAGCACGACTTGTTCCTACGTCAACATCCCTCTATTTTATTTTTATTATTCATTTTACGGACATGTTTTATTCTCTCGTTTATCCTAAGCTCTCTTGATACTTTATTATTATATCATACCATATTCCTCATTTGTAGTGTTTAAGATGTTTACTTCCCCATCAACATTCCTTATAATGTCTCCCCTCTATAGAACTAGGTTTTACCTCTCCCTCGTCATAAACTTTTTCATACATACTCTTCTCATTAACACGACTTTATATCTTATTATTTTGTCTCACATTCGTTGTCATCTATAACATCGACCAGTCCCCTAAACTTAACCTCACTCTGATTTTAAGTTATCATCTCACCTGATCATTACTTTCGACTTCAGCAATTTTTCCTCACTACAACTTCATTGTAATTTAGGGATTTATTCTCTCGATATCGGTCGTTATTATTATCGCCAAACATAACTATTGCCTCTTATCTTCTTTCCTATTCATCTTGCTCTTTCCTAATTGATCATCATATTATGCACGACCATTATCATTCTTATTATCTTTCATTACTTAATTCACAACTCCCTATCTTTCTTACTCTCATCATTTATGATCATCTAATTCGACTACACTCTATTCTTTTTTCATTTTTACACCTTATACGTTCCTATCTACATTCGTCTTAAGTTCTTTAATTACCTTGACTCTTTCACTCTCCAACTTAACAGTATTCCTAATTACAGCAACATTCATTATCATACTCTCATCATCATGGTCATCATAACATCACTTACAATGAAACTACTACACAGCCCCACATTTTAGATAATAATACCCTAGAGATGAAGAGGTTATCCCCTTACATCTTATCTCTCTCCTTGTTGGCCTAAGATACTCCTTAAGAGCGCCATCTATAACACAAGCTGGAACCATCACTATACCATCTATAACACAAACTGGAACCGTCACTACTTTGTCATCTAAAGAATATCATCAATGCTTATTCATCTCAAATCATCATCTCATACATCACACAATATCACATTTATATCAATCATTAAATAAGTCATCAATCTAAATAGTTGCAGCAAATCAAGCATGAACGCACACAAATTTATCCATGACTTCAAATGCCACATATTCACATAATTTAAATCAA
>Ga0315913_1004824_pt1 | contig 16344 bp, 17 predicted proteins | sample MpolsnodulesMG_FD_207736 | JGI IMG/M metagenome (GOLD analysis project Ga0315913, IMG submission 207736) | Medicago polymorpha root nodule microbial communities from Los Angeles, California, United States - small nodules | ecosystem: Host-associated > Plants > Roots > Nodule | place: USA... | reverse complement strand
TCATTGTCATGGTAACCTTACAAGAAGAGAAGAAGAGATGGAATGGAACCAAGCCATGATGTCTCAATGATCTTGTGTCTTCCTTCAATCCTTGTGCTTCTTGCTCCTTAGGTTCTCTCTGTGTTTTTCCTTGTTTTCTCCCTTACTCTGGTGGCCTAAACTATCCTCCAATGATTCCTCCCTTTGAAATGAACAAAATGAGCTTTTATATGGCCTGTTCTGTCTGAACTCGCCTCCCGAGTAGAAACGCTCGCCATGGCGAGTAGTGGTTTCTTCACCAGTGGGTTTGTGCCACGTCAGCTCTGAGGGTTAGACCGCTTTACTCGCCTCCCGAGTAACTTCACTCGCCATGGCGAGTAAACTGGTAAACTTACTCGCCTCCCGAGTAAACTTACTCGCCTTGGCGGGTAAACTGGTACTTCTGCCTATTTTGTGAAAAATAGGCAGAATTGGTTGTCCTTTGCATTTCTTCATGTTTTCTTACTTCTAGAGTGTCCAGGCGTATATTTTCCTACAAAGAGTTGGCATTAGATGTGAAAAGCATAATTGAGTAATTCTTCAGTATTTGTGAGCTTTTCGCATGATAACTTGCAAACCAAGTAATCAAAGTGCCTAAAATATACAGTCTATTTAACTCCTTTTTGACACTTATCAAAGGTCAAGGCCAATAACATGTCCCTCATTGTCACAAGTTACACCACTCCAATTGCAACAAGCAGTGCTTTTATTCCACAATATTAGTTTGGTGGAATATTCATGGTCGAATGTGACAGTGTTTTTTAAGTGGAATAACAATGATTATTGATCCTCAAGACATTTGGAAGAGGTAACAGAGATTTGGAAAGTGGTAAAAATGCAGTAGTAGTAGAGAAAGAAGGAAAACGATGAAAGTAATTAATGTAATTGATCTCATTGTTGGTTACTTTGAGTTACGACAACAACAACACAAATGGTTGTGTTATAAGTTTCAGAAACATGCATACATACACATAATTGACAGAAATTTCGTCGAAAGGCGGAAAAAGTATTGCATCATTTCAAAGTAAACTTTATCATAAATTCATAGCATGGAAAGTGAGATATACGCCACGTTTTTGTTTGGCTTAATTAATGACGTGGCCCCTTGAGTTATCTGTTGCTTACATTTTAGTCCCATAAGTTATTAACGTTACAATTTGAACCATAATTTCAGTTATGTTCGTTCCAAACCACAAACGGTTTGGTTTTCTTCAAAAACCGAACCTTAACCACCCCTACCTCTCATATTTTGTACCTTTGTTATGTTAATTATATAGTTAATGTGACATAAAACCCAAATTGTATAAAATATAAGTTTTATTACATCTCTAATCAATAACTAAACCGTAACATGCTCCTAAAAAACCTTAGAATAGACATATTTTCAGGACCCTTGAAAATGACCCAATGTCATGTACAACAGCATAAATTTGCAGGTATTGGATTTGGACCTTCGCTACAGGTACAAGGACATCTACCTCTTGAAATTCTAAACATCAAACACGAGTTCCTCGTTCAGCTGCCAAGCAATGATAAAATCCTCAGCATTAACTCCCAAGCTTATCTCTGTGACTGGCTGACACGAGTTTCTTGTAAGTAATAAACTTTTGTGCAAAATCAACCAGCCATTTACCTCTTCGCGTATATCTACAATTCATCATAATATTTATATATCAGTATATACATAGCTACTAACAATTTTCAGGGTAAACCAAGACTATCCAAAGAGGGGATAAATTTAAGTTCTAAGTTTCCACAAGCCATATTTTGAGTTTCCGCAAGCTAAACTACTGTCATAAACTTCCTCGGCTTAATTGGTCATATAGCTTGTGAACCAAGTTCCATTTCTCTTAACCAAACAAAATACCTATTATATCTCTCCCCTCAACAACAACTATGACTTCTTAATAATCAAAACACATGTTATAACAAATGCAAGACGTATGTTCTTACCTTGTTAGAAGTTTTGGACTTCTTCCCTTCTTAAAATGGCGAAAAGTGATCCAAACCAGAATGCCAACCAAACTGGACCAGAAAGGCCGCGACATTAGAACAGCACAGACAAGGGAAGGAAATTAGTGAGGAGTCCACGGAAAATCTAATAAACCCATAAACAAAGAGAGAAACTCAGGATCCAAAAAATGAGTGTGTGTCTATATATATATATATATATATATATATATATAAATTAAACTTGCAACATAACATGAAAAGAAGATAGCTTTTATTTAAGGGAAAATGTGTATCCTATTATTCATTCACATTTTTATCTCCAACAGCATTCTTATCTACATCACCAGAAACAATAACATACTTGTCCACTGCATCCCAGTTCTTCTTATTATCATGTACATTTTTGCAACCAGAAACAACATAATTCTTATTTGATTCCATGACATCATCACCAGAAACAATAGCAGTCTCATTCACTACATGCCAGTGCTTATCATCACTTATATTTTCATCTTGACCAGGACCGGTAACATTGTCATCCGCTGGCACATCAATAGTGTTACCACCATAAGCACATACGTTATTATCTTCCTCACCATATATAATAACATCCTCTTCTTCTATTGGTTTATCATACAAGAGAGATATTGTAGTCTTCTCAACAGTGAAACCCTCCCCAAAAACAACCATAACCTTCACTTTGTTACCAGGTTCTAGATTCGACGTTATGCTCTGCCAATCCACATCCTCAAATTATAAACCTGAATGGTTCTCTTTGTGTAATTTATGATCAACACACCTTGGCAACCTTCTGATGTTATGTTCTCTGAGGAAGAGTAATAGACAACGGACAACATCATACTCTTCAGGTTATGCCCCTTCATTTTTGGGAGCTCAAATAGTATGGAACAACCTTTGCAACTAACGGTTGACCGATTGGAACTGTTGTCACATGTGAGCAAAAATGAATCCCAAGTCCCACCTGCAGTCTATAAAATGAAAAAATATTTAAATATCCTATATATATCCCTACTTAAGATATACAAAATGATATATATCCTATATATATGATAATCTAAAAAATCATCCCCCCCGATCAGAAATGTAATTTGCTTGTAATTAAATTTTTGACTTAATTTATGTGCAACTTAATCATCATTTCATAAACTACCAATGTAAAACAAGTTTCAAAACTTTAAGAATAAATTTAGCACCTGATTCATATTAATGACGAAATAATTTGTTTGAAAAATGTAACATCAGCAACCAAAATTCCAGTTTACATTTTTAAAAACTAAATACACTGAAAATATATTCAAACCTGTGAAAGACTGTCGTCAGAAATATTGGAGACTTGGCATTTTGTACCCATTTGAATTAAGAGAGATTTCAAATATTTCTTTGACCCTGAACTGGGATCTTGACCAAGGCCATCATCAGTTAAAGGAGAAGCTAAAGCATGCATGCTAGAGATTTCTGATGAAGTTGAACTTGCACCTGTTTCCAAGTTCTGACAATTTGTGACTTTTAATACATCCAAAAATCTTGCTACATCTTGAGTTAGTTGTAGATCTGAACCACACACCACGCAAAGGATTCGAAGCTTTAGAAGGTCCTTGAAAGTACCAAGAGATGACATGGACATGGATGTTTGAATTAGGGATATAACATTATTTGATGGCGACATCCAAGACCGAATAAGAGAAGGAAATACATCACGTGAAAATCCTTCAAAGTTGCTTAAAGAAATAAATCCTATGTTTTTCAATCTTACTATTGAAAATGGCACTTTTTTTATAGCCGTCTTATCCGCAATCAAGGTAATCAACGATTCCATCTGTTCCAAGTCCTCCTCCAATTTGCCAATCATGGAACAACCAGAAAGAATCAAAGATTCTAGAGATTTTAATTTATAGATACTTCTGGGAAGTTTTCGAAGACCTGTGCAATCTGTCAAATTTATAAGAAGAAGCTTCTGGAGAGATCCAATGCTGTAGGAGACAGCAGACAAACTTGGACAGTCTTTGAGTACTAGCTTTTCAAGATTAGGCATATATGAAAAGTCTGGAGTTTCAGTCAAATCATGAGAATGGCTAAGATTAAGAATTTTTAAGTTCTTTAGCATCTGCACGAAAATAAAACCACAAGAAAACAGTAAGAAAATCTTAGAAAAAAAGTAGATTGGAACTTGCACAGTCATCTTCGTCTCTTTTATATACAATTACCTTCTTTCTTGTGCACTCTATTGTATTTGTTGTTTAGTTTATTTAAACAATATTCTGATTTATTGCTTGTTCTTCTTTCATGAGAAAGTATTAAATCAAATTTGTACCTTGTTCTTCTTCCACATTTGTCTGAGATGACTATATTTCAATTCGATGGCAACTAGACCTCCTTGTTGAAATTCTGCAGGAATGTAAGTTAATGGAAATCCATGCCAGTATAACCATCTAAGATTTCCCGAAAGGTGTTTAAAATCCCCTTTAAGTTTCACCCAAGCTACTTGAAGCAATCTAAGTTTATACATCTTCTTAAATTCTTTGGAATTCAGATGAACTATATTTTCTTTTGAAAATTTCAATGCAAAACCCTTGACAGCTTCTGCTCCCTGAAATAATAATAAATAAATAAATAAAATATCAGAGAAACAATAAAACAAATAGCTTAATGTTGACATTTGAAACACATATAATAAACAAAAAATAGAAATCATGAATGATACTAATGTTCACATTACATGTGATCGTTAAGAATTCCAAAATGAATGTTAATAATTGATTCATCCAAATTTAGTTCTCGTCCTCTTCTACTGTATAAACCATACAAGAAGTTCTCTAATTAACATTTACCTTACTATTAGAATCATTAGATAACATATCAATTACTTCCTCGCTACGCCACAACCTACTGCGGTTCTCAGGATCCAATGGTGATTCCTCATAAATTATTTGTCTTCCCATGTCTCTCAACAAATCATGCATTCTAAGCTTGTTCCTATTGTCAACAGTTACAAGGCTTCGCTCTAAAAGGACTTTCATTCCAGAATCAGCAAAAAACCCACCCCCATTTAATATTTGAATTACATCATTTTTGTCGATCCCAATAAAGAAACAAGCTATATCAAGGAATATTTGTTGCTCTGTAACATCTTTTAAACCATCAAAGCTTACTCTTAGCTTCTTTTGTACTTGATCATGAGGAATACATTTGAGTTTCTCCAAAACTTTCTGCCACTGTTATTTCACAGTCAGACAAATACAACCCAAGAACTTCAAGTGCTAGTGGCAATCCCCCAGAATAAGCTATCACATCTGTTGAATGTTTAGCAAAATCTTCTATCGGATATGGTTGCTTGAATGCATGCCAACTGAAAAGCTCGAGAGATTCACTTTCTCCCATTTCCTCTATAGCATACACTTGATCAACACTACACGATCTAAGAAGATGCATATCTCTTGTTGTGATGATTATTCTACTCCCCCAACCAAACCATTCACGACTTCCACACAAAGCCTTTAGTTGATCTAATTGATTCACATCATCAAGCACAAAAAGCACCCTTTTATGGGAAAGTCTTTCCATCAATATATTTTTCCCTGATTCGATATCACGTATCTTGAATGATGTTGTTTTGTAAACATCACAAAGTACATGTTGCTGTAGTGAAACTCGATTAGTATCTGTCTCCCAAAATTCCCTTATATCCAGAAGGAAACTTCTTCCCTCAAATTTACTCCCAATTTGATTATAAATGGCTTTGGCAAGGGTTGTTTTACCCATACCCCCCATTCCCCATATTCCTAGAATTAAAACATCTTTTGAATTTTGGATATTTAGTAGTTTAGTCGCAGCTTCCACACGAGGTTGTACACCCACTGGATGCTCAGCAACAAATAACTCTGTTCTATCTAGCAAATGGGAGACATGTTCAACAATATTTTTGATATCTTCACTTTCATTCCTATAAAATATGAACCAATGGTAAGGTGCACCATCAATATATGTATAATTATTCTCCAATATATACATCTATCAAAAGAAGTTGGTGAATTATATACCAATACTACGTGCATCATCATAAAACAAAAAACTGCAATCCAATCGGACAATCAGAAATGATAAATAAACACAAGCAATTTTTTCTTTTTTAGAGGAATAAGCACAAGCATTGGTTACCCAATACTCTGTTGTCATTTATTAGAAGTTGAGTTAATTAAGTTTAGCATGACTGAGCATAAATCTTTATTACTGGTAATTCAAAAGTCAATATACAAAAATTTAAGAGTTTTTTATAAATTTACATGCATGATCTGATAAAGAAATATTTAACCTGGAATCTATGAGTACAAATCCTGCTGTGCCACCAATGTCAAGGAGATCTGTTCTCCAATTACTCTTTGTGGATTCAGCCACTGAGGTTGTTGATATAAGATTATCAAAATGTTTCCCGAACTGACCTTTCTGATGACGTACTTCTGAGGGATCTACCTCATAGAAGACCGGTACAACCACCATACCACTGGTTCTGCCAATTTCCATGATCTTCTCCAACTCTAGCATACACCATCTTGAATTGGCATAATTTTTAGACAAAACAATGATAGAAATTCTAGACTGTCCAATTACTCGCAACAGTGAAATTGAGATCTGATCTCCTCGTTGAATCTCATCATCGTCTCTGAAAACATAAATCCCTGCATTTTGAAGAGAGGAATATAGATGCAACACGAACTTTGCCCGATTGTCTTCCCCTCTAAAACTCAAGAACACATCATACATCTTTGGCTAAGACATCAAAGAAAAGAAGGAAAAAACAAACATAGATTAGATATATGGTTGTTGAGATCCTTGATGCCACTGATACATCATCTACTATGAGGTTACCCACAATATATTTTGCACTAACTTTCAGCTTAGAGTCATATTAGTTAATTTACAGCGTTCGTGTGATTATTATGAAACCAAATATTAATAAATTGTTTTCATTAATGATCACTTCGCTTCCTTTTCCGATATATATTTTGGAATAAAAAAAGCATACAATATTGTTGATATACAATACTTCTCTTAATGGTCAACTAACGTGGTCAGTCTTATACCTCGATTCCCTTCTAATGATATCTCTCGCCATGGCTTGTAGCAGAACATGCATTTCAAGATTGTTATTCTCATCAATGGTTAAAATGCTCTTGTCTTCAAGGAGACTTCTTTGAAGAGCTGCAAATTGTGTTGACCTATTTAATGTTTGAAGTACATCATTTTGGTTCATCCTGTCAAAGAAACATGCTATCTCAAAGAATATGTGTTTCTCTTCATCACTCAAACCACTAAGACTGTCTTCTAGATCTTCTAGTAGTGTTGGAGCTGGAATGAAAAATCTTTGGAGACTATTCAACACATACTTCCACTTAAGTATTTCCTTTCCGTGCAAAAACCTCCCAAGGGCTTCAAGAGCAAGAGGCAATCCCCCACGATAAGAAACTAGTTGCCTAGAAAGTTCAACAAAATCTTTTGGAGGACTTGTTGCTTGGTTGAATGCACCCCAATTCAAAATATCAACCGATTCACTTTTGTCCAGTTCTTTCACCGGATATATATTGCTAACCCCATGCTCCTTGAGTAGATGCCTATCCCTGGTTGTGATGATTATTTTGCTACCTGGACCAAACCAATCTAGATTTCCGCACAAAGCCTTTAGCTGCTCCAATTTATCAACATCGTCAAGTATAAGAAATACTCTTTTATGTTGAAGTCTTTGTTTTAAAATCACACATCCAGATTTAATTGAATATATAGGTATCTTTATTTCCTGTCCGTAAATATTAAAAATGAGTTTCCGTTGTAATGAAACTTGACCATTAAAATCTTTTCCCCAAGCTCCCCGTATGTTTCCGAGGAAGCACTTGTGCTCAAAATAGGGACCAACTTGATCATAAATAGATTGGGCAATGGTTGATTTACCAATCCCTATCATCCCCCATATCCCTATTAGGAGGGAACTCTTTGATTGTTTCAATAGTTGAATCACATCTTGCACTTGAGATTTTACACTCGGTGTATAGGAAGCCACAAACAAGTGTTTCTTCTTGTTTATCACACGAGTAACATCGTCAATTATATCCTCAATATCTTCACTTCCGTTCCTATATAATACATGAACAAGCGATGGTTACTTGTATAACAATTTTCCAACATGTGCATAGGTCATAAAGATGGAATAATATTTCAACTTTACAATTACTTGCATGTGGGTATTTGTACAAGATCTTTTGGTCCTGAAAGCGTGGTAGGTTTACTGATCGCTGCCACCCAAGACATGAACTTGTCTTCTTCTTTAGAGATTTCCTCCATCGAGATACTGTCAATAAAATCATGAAAAACATCTTCTCCAAACATACCTCGCTTTAAATTTCCATACGAATGATTGACACCATCATAGAACACAGGAAGAAGAATCAAATCTGAGGTTCGGCAGCACTCAGTTATCTTCTCCAATTCTTTAGCTAGTGGCGGCTGGTGGGCATAAAGTTTCAAACTCAATGGCTTGGATTTGTAAAAGGCAGTATTAATAGAAATTATATTATAATATTAATATATCAATGAAAATATAAAATAATAAATTAAATATTATTGAGATTTTTTACCGGAAAAAATCATTTTTTGTTCTCTATATCGTGACCGTCTTTCTCTCTTTTTCCCTCAACCTATTCATGATTTCTACTTCTTCTCCCAATTTTCGTTTATTGTAGATTGTAGATTTTGTACTACTTTGATTTTCTGAGTTTTAAAATTTCTAAATGTTTCGGTAACGGATTTATAATCCGAACGTATAGATATTGAGAATGAAAAATACCAAAAAAAAAAAAAACAAATTTGATTACTCATTCTTCTCTCCTTTTCAAAATGTCACAACTTTTCTTCTATTCAACCACGGAAAATGGGTAGTCTTATGGTCAATTTTGACCCAAAATCACCTCTCCAAATTGTATTTTCTTTTTTTAGTCGAATAAATAATTTTCACATATTTTTAATATTATATCTTTTGTTTTTGTGATTTCGTAATCTTTGCACGATTTTGTTTGTTTTGATTTATTGTTTTTGTACGGTGTATTTGTTGATTTCCCATTTTAGTACAGTGTTTCGTAATCATTTGACCTCAATTGTTTGGTTTAGACGAGGTTTGCTGTAAAACCAAAAAAAATATGAATTTTTTAGTTGTTTATAGTCAAGACATGATAGAGTAGACTTGTATCGAATATAATCCTGGTAGAAGATAGATTTTCCAATTTTGAGGTATATATTCTTCTATCAAATTATGATTGGAGCGAAAGCTACCAAACAAACAAGGATTCATCAAAATCAAGCTATAATTACATCATAAGGTTTACTTTGAATGTTTTGTGGGTCTTGTTCAACTAAACTTCCAATTTTGGTTTCACTAATTCCATTTTATTACTCATTTCCTTCCGTTTCAAAATACATGTTGCAGTCAACAACTTTACACATGGCAATGTACAACTTTAATTGTTAATATCTTCAATTATCTAAAGTAAAATATTATAAAAACTTAATATTTTAAAAAAATTTATTGAGACAAATCAAACATCTTAAATACTAATTTTTATATTTATATATTAGTTAAAAAACATGGTCAAAGTAAATCATGTGAATAATGCATGTCGTAAAAGAAAAACATAACTAAAGGGTCTTTAGTTTGCATGTGACTGCAACCTTTTACGGATCTATGTATTAACATCCTTTTGGTGGATTGATTTAAATTTCAATGGGAATTTGATGAAGATGCAGATATTGTTCGCCAATTTGGGTGTTGTAGTGGAGAACTTGCAGAATGTGAAGAGAATTTAGATATCATCATTGATAAAATGTAGAACAAGAAACGAGAAAGGTAGAACGTCATATCAGAAAGGTTGAGCAAGGAAGATGAATAGTTAAATCCAAATAATAAAATAAATATTAAAAAATTACACTCTTTAAAATTGAAACGGTAGCAAGTTAATAGATAAAAAAAATGGATGACATCGTGAATTACTATTGGAGTGTGTTAAAGAGTGTGACCTTAACATTTTTCTTTATAATAATCATACATAATAAGATCAACGGGTTCTCTTGCAACAACATCAAACCAAAATTAAGAGGTAAAGTGAAAGCACCTTAAACTGACCAATCTCTTGTTCAAAGGAATTTGTATGCACTTTCATGTTTTGTTTCGGCTTGTCAGCAAAATTTAACTCTCTTTACATCAAAGAGTTTTAAAATAAGTCACTAAAATACGCACATTTGTTACATGGTCGTATCAGAGACAGAGCGGACAAGACGACCATCCTATGCCCCGAAAAATAAATACGAAATTCGGACCCCAACAAAAAAATAGGGATTCGTTGGGCTTTAAAAAATTACTTAAATTCTAAAGAAATGTGTGATTGTTAGTAATTAGCTTAGTTCTTTGTTGATCTATTTATAATTTATTGTGATGTTATAAAGGAAGTTCAAATCTCTAACTTTCCACCATCACAAACCCTTTCCTTGAAATCAAAAGAAACCATATCACACCTCTTATTTAGAAATTAAAAGTTGTAGGCTGAACAATTAAGGGTTATTGATCATTAGACATGTTTACGAGAGTATCCATTTGATTGACCTCGCCTGTAAAAAAAAATTATGTGTTAAATTGATTAATGATGATTTATCTCTTACCCATCCATTTGTTATCTTTAGTTACAGTGACTCTTTTTCAACCGTTTGATTTATCTTTTATATATATATATATATATATATACGCATTATTTAAGACCTAAATTATAGGTTTGTCTTAGATCACCAAAATTTCAGAAACGGTTCTTGTTAATATAATATGGTCAAACATTTATAAAATTAACAATATTTAAGGTCTTAGTTATGTCATATGTGTAAATTTTATTGTTAATAGGATTCAATTTTTCTTTTACGAAAATAAAGCTTGGCATGTGTAAGGTCGTCCGTCTTATTTTGTCCTTTTTATAAAAAAATATCTCAACTTTTAAGGTGTAGTTATTGTTTTAAAAAAATTTATACCCCTTATTTAATGCTTGTCTTTTTAATATTAGTGGGTGTATTTAATGTTTCACAATTTTTTATCAAGATATATTTATAAAGGGAAATGTTAACTTGTGCCCTTAAGGCACAAAATAAGGAACCCAACATAGTAACTTTTTGTTGGAATGTGTGCATTCAATTTAATTTTTGAATTTATAATAAATAGAATGCACAAAATTTGAGGGAATATTTCTACTTTTGAGTTCCTTATCTTGTGCCCTAAAGGCACAAGTTAACATGAATCATTTATAAAATTATTCGAAAAGTTATAATAATAAATGATTGCATTAATTTTGTGGTGGATTCTAGGGTGAGGAGGCAATTAAGTCCCTCACCGGTGGACCACTTATTTTATACCATTGGATCTATTAAAACAATTTAAAGGTTGAGATTTTGTTAGAAATAAAAAGTAACACAATTGTCTTCTCCCACCCGATCTTTGCTCTTTTTCTTGTCCCAGCAAAACCTCCTTCTTTCATTACTTTTTTTTTTTTGGTAGATAGACGAAATGGCAAAGCCATTATAAATTCACACACACAAGTGGAGGTACTAGGGTTCAAACCCCGGTCATGGCATCCGGCCTAACAATTTCGGCATTTTGTCAGTTGAGCTAGGACTTCTGGATGACCTAAACTTAAAATTAAAAAAGAAGATCCAAATTTTTTTTTAGGTTGAATTTCAATTAAAGCTTCACAGAATTTTGACATGAAAAAATTAATAAAGTGATAAAATTTCTAGGTTTTCAAGTTAAATTCTTGCTATTAAATCTCATTTTCAATTTCAACCTACTGAATCACATTAACATAACAATCCAAACGCCTTAATTTTCTAAGGAAACATGGCCAAACTGATTTTATTTCATTTGTGTTTTTCAATTGAGAAGCAGTTTCCATGGCAATAGTTTTTCTGGTCTTGTTTTTTGATTTTTTTTGCCCTTTTCTTGTTTTTTTGTATTCGATGGATTTAAGTTTAGCTTCCATGGTCATGAGAGTAAAACTCATCAGAGATAGAGAGAGAGAAGAAACCCAGAAAATAAAATAGAAGGAAGGAAACAAAATCATGGGTCTAAAAAATTAAAAAGAAAGAAACAAAACTAACGTTTGGAAGATAGAAATGCTAATGTTACGAAAATTGGGAGATTGGGTGGAAGAACACATTTTTATTTCCAACAAATCTTGGCCCTTATATTCTTTTAAATAAATCCAATGGTATAATTTAAATGGTCCATCAGTGAGGGACTTAATTGCTCCCTCACCCTAGAATCCACCTAATTTTGTTGTTTGTTGTTTTTCTTCTTATAATAAGAACTAAAGGAAGTATTATGCATCACATAATTAATTATTTAATTATTTCTTTTTAAAAAATTTATTGTTCTTTTTTTTTAACAAGCGATTTATTTATTGTTCTTATTCTTTTCTTTCCTTTTTTGTTCAATTTGTCGAACTTTTCTTCCAAGTTATGTTGGATCAATCAAACGATGATGAACTTCTTTCTAATGTGGAATTTTAATCCACTGGCAGCCATTTTGACCATTTCTATTTTTAAGGAGAAACTCTTCTATAAACACAAATACAAATGATAAATATTTGGGCACATCTTCACCAAATAGAAAATTTTAAAACAAAAATAATTAGATCACATCAATCAACATCATTTATTTTTATTCTCTTTTAATTTTTGTCTTTGATGTGAGTGTGTTATCATTTATATTTGTGTTTATAGAAGAGTATCTCATTTCTAAGATAGATGTGAAACTCTAAGCACTCATCTGGCTAAATCTAACAAAAATAATCACCGACGTGTTCATTGTATTTTCTCTTTAACATTGAATTGATCATTAAAATTTCATTCCAAATATTGGTACCAATTATAAGTTAGTTTTGGTGTTCCCAAATATAACATTAACACACTGATTATCCTAAAATCACTTCATTGAAAAACACCCTTCAATGTGAGTGGCTTAAAATATGTCAAATTTACATTTTTAAAATCAATTTTGATCTTTATAAAAATGGAAGTAATTCCAAATATACATAATAAAAAAAAATAACAAAAAAAAAAAAAAGATGACGTGGATGGGTTCTTTTATGAAACCAACCAAGATCTGTGCCTCGAGTCAATCTCACAGACCACAGTCCACAGACACTACAAAACAAAACCCCATTCATTTTCCCTTTCACCAAACGCATCGTTTCTTTGCATTTTTACTCAACCGCCCCTATTCATGAACAACACCGCCGTCTCAGACACTTCCGGCGTCTTGCCGCCAGTGACGAAATCCGAAATCGACGGAGTTGGTGGGCCCACAATCAAGATCAATGTTTCTTACGGTTCATCTCTTCATGAGATCCATCTCCCAGCCCAATCCACTTTCGGTCAGTTTTTGTTTTTCCTCTCTCTTTTTATCCATGAAATTATCTTCTATTGTTTCAAAGTTTGATTTCCGTTGTGTTACTTTGTTCGATAGACATGACTATGGTGTGTTAGTTGATGAAGAATTTTTTGTGTTGCTCATAAAAATGGTTTTAGTGTCCACTGATACAATAAATAAGGATATATTAGTAAAAAAATATAGTTAATGCTTCGTTGTTAATATAAAATGAAAAATAATTAGAGACGAAAATGAGTAGAAAAGGAAGAAAAATATTTTTTTTTTTCCTTAGACCAAGTGCAATGGTGCGTTGAAAATCATTTTCAACTCTTAAAATGCATGCAATGGTGTGTTGAGAGTTGGAGTAAAAATGAGGTGGATTGAATCAAACACCCGCGTTTAATGCTTAAATGTCAATGGAGAATGAAAATGTTCTGAGTTTTGGTGCACCTGAATTTCCCAAATTTTCAACACAAATAACTCTTGGTGGCATGACAGGGGCTAATGAAATCACTCCAAATTCAGAGGATTCAACTCCTAATCGCAAGAAAAACCCCAGATGGACCACCGAACAAAATTTGGTGCTACTTAGTGCGTGGATTAAATATAGAACAAACAGTCTTGTCGGGAGAAACCAGAAAGGTGAAACATATTGGGGTAGAATTGCTGAGTATTGTAATGAGCATTGCTCATTTGATCCTTCGCGCGATGGAGTTGCATGCCGAAACCATTATAATTACATGAACAAAATATTGGGTAAATGGATTGGTGCTTATGATAGAGCTAAGCGTTTGCAAGGAAGCGTTTGGTCGGAGAATGATATTTTGGCAAAAGCGCAGGAATTATACGCAAGTGGAAAGAATGGTCATTTCAATTTAATGGCAGAATGGCACGCTCTCCGTGATCAACCACGTTATGGTAGTCAAGTCGGAGGAAATACTGGCTCAAGAAGTAGTGGATCTAAGAGATCTCACGAGAGTGATGCATGTGGCTCCAACTCTGTAGGATCTAGTGCTCGTCCAATGGGTAGGGAGGCGGCTAAAAAAAAGGGTAAAAAGAAAAGCAAGGAAACTGCCTTGGAGGTGATGAACAACGAGTGGGCTGAAATCAAACAATTTAAGAAGAAAGAGCTTGAACGATTGGACAAGATAGTCTTGATGCAAAAGGAGGCTAACCAATTGATGAAAGAAAGGATTCATGCTAAGAAAATGAAAATGTATATAAAGCTAAGTTCCGAGGAGCATCTCGATGACCGGAAGAAAAAGCTGTTGGAAAAGTTGGGCCAAGGGCTATTTGGAAATTAATTTCAATCAAGTATTTGTTTGTATTCGATCAAACTTGTCAGTGGTGTCAAGTCCCTAGTGTTTGCTTTAATAATTGTCAGTTATGTCAAGTCTGTAGTGTTTGTTTTAATAATTGTCAGTGATGTCAAGTTTGTAGTGTCTGCTTTAATAATTGTTCATGACTTTTGGCTTTAATGTATGAGTTATTGTGTTTGAATATGTACCACCCAATTTTAATCTAGTCCTACAATCGAAAATGTGAAATTAAAGAAACTTATATGGTCAACCGATTTAGAGAGCGTCGAAACAAAATATTGGAAGATAGTGCACCTCGTAGTAACAGAAAATATCTCAATAGAGATCATGCAGCGGCAAACCAAAGACTAATTGACAACTACTTTGCCAATGAGCTTACATATGACGATGCAATGTTTTGTCGTCGGTACCGGATGCAAAAACATGTTTTCCTTTGAATCGTTAGAGACCTTTCAAGTAGTGATAACTAGTTCACCCAGCGAGTTGATGCAGCCAATAAAGAAGGTATATAACCCTTGGCAAAATGTACCACAACAATGCGAATGTTAGCATATAGTATGACAGCAGACGCGGTCGATGAATACATCAAAATAGGAGGTGCTACAACATTAGACGCGGTTGATGAATACATCAAAATAGGAGGTGCTACAACATTGGAGTGCTTACGTAGATTCTGCAAAGGAATCATACGATTGTATGAGCAAGTAATCATACGATTGTATGAGCAAGTGTACCTGAGAGCACCAACCCAAGATGACCTGCAAAGAATACTACATGTTAGTGAAATGCGGGGGTTCCCAGGGATGATCGGGAGTATTGACTGCATGCACTAGGAGTGGAAAAATTGTCCTAAAGCATGGGAATGTCAATTTACTAGGGGTGATAAGGAACCACCACATTTATTCTTGAAGCAATTGCATCTCATGATCTATGGATCTGGCATGCCTTTTTTGGATATCCGGGAACGTTGAACGATATAAACATTCTAGACCAATCACCCGTGTTTGATGATGTGGAACAGGAAAAGGCTCCAAGTGTGAATTTCTTTGTGAATCAACGTCCCTGTAATATGGCATACTATCTAGCTGATGGTATCTACCTTTCTTATACGACTTTCGTCAAATCGATTAGACTTCCTTGAAGCGAACCCGATAAGTTATTTGCAAAATATTAGGAGGGATGTGGGAAGGACATTCAATGTGCATTTGGAGTGCTTCAAGCTCGATTTAAAATCATTCGTGAACCAGCTCGCTTGTGGGACATAGCTGATTTGGGTATCATCATGAGGTCATGCATCATATTACATAATATGATTGTTGAGGATGAACGAGATACATATGCTCAACGTTTAGACCGATTTTGAGCAATCTGAGGGAAGTGGATCTAGTGCACCGCAACCATACTCGACTGAGGTGTTACCCACTTTTGCAAGTCATGTGCGTGCTAGATCCGAGTTGCGTGATCCAAATGTTCATCACGAATTGCAAGCAGATCTAATGAAGCACATATGGACAAAGTTTGAAATGTTTCGTGATTGAAGATGATTTGTATCGTACTAAATAAATTACTTGTGTGTTGTGTGCTTGTTTG
>Ga0315913_1004819_pt1 | contig 16353 bp, 9 predicted proteins | sample MpolsnodulesMG_FD_207736 | JGI IMG/M metagenome (GOLD analysis project Ga0315913, IMG submission 207736) | Medicago polymorpha root nodule microbial communities from Los Angeles, California, United States - small nodules | ecosystem: Host-associated > Plants > Roots > Nodule | place: USA... | reverse complement strand
TGAAAAAAATTAGAGAAATATGAATCTGAAATTTAATGGACACAAACAAAATTACCTAGGATGATGATGACAGGAACAGGAGCACCGAGTGACTGGTGAAATTGAATGAGGGAGGTCAAACCAGCAACAAGAGAGCGAGTGAGTTCGACCCAAAATCGAGTGATTCAGTGATGAACAGTGTTGGCGGCAGTACCGGTGGCTCATGTCAGCGGCGAGAGATTTTTCTGGTCATAGAATGGAAGAGAAGAAAAGATCTGGCGGTGAGAGAGACAGAGGTTGACGTGAGACACTTTTTCGACGGCTTATGTGAGATCAACATGGCTGAGAGATGAAGATGGTAAAAGAGTATCCAACTGCATTAGGTCCAAAACAGACTGAGATGACTGAAATTATCTCCAAATTTCTCATTCATACAGACAAAGCAATTATACTTGAAAGTCCTAACAAGAGAAAAAGGTTACTGGGAATGAAAAGTGTCAAATTGAAACCACGAGGTTTAAAACTGCACATCAATTTTCTAAGAAGCTATCTGCCAACCACTTATGTATACTTCCTCTAAGATGCAATAACTATAATTTGAATGGATTATTAACAGAGATCAAGTATGCAATTATACAGTTTCTCTTCAGTTTTTTACTATGTTAGGAAAGGATCAAATAAATTGTACATCATTTAAAATTCTGATTAGGGGCAAACGCAAGGAGTTCAAGATATTGTTACAGATGCTAAGGCTTTCAAATGCACATTTAAAGAGCTAAACACCATTCAGAAAGAAAAAAAACCAGTTGTCAAAAATCAAAAACAACAGCCACAATCATTGTAATTGCATCCTACAACTAATGAAATTCTGAACAACCAATTAAATGATCAAATTATCTCTTTTTTCACACACTAAAGTTACAAATACATATAGCAATGAAAAATACATTTCAAATCATTCACCATAGCAACAAAATCAAACCATATCACAGATCAACTAATCCTAAACAAAACAAATGAAACCTTTTTCAATTTGTCGTCAATGGTTTAGAGAAACCCAAAATGCAAAAATACAGAATTTCATCACAAAGAAACCAAAGAATCAACATAAGAACACACATATTATGAAAGCTTTTTCACATCACATGTTCACTCTAGTACTAGGCCAATGTTAGAAGACTTCATCAATTCCCCTGGACCTAAATAGTAAGGAAAAAAAAATCTATAACAAAAAAAATTTCAAATCAGTTACTATGCTGAAATTCATTTTCACAGTGAAAGTGATTCACGCAGAACGAAACACATATACTTTCCTAACTCCAAATTTATATGCGAGGATAAGAAGAAAAAAAATACCGGAACGGAGCCACGAAGCTTTGAAAAATGAGCGGAGGTGTGGGTGTTGTGCCGCAGTTGGATTCAGTGAGGTTGAGTTCATAGCACAACACCGCCGATTGACCGATTCATAGCACAAAACCACCGATTGAAAAAGGTTGGGTTCCGATTCAGAGCACAACACCACCGATTGAAAGAGGTTGATTCCGATTCAAACCATAACACAGCTGAAATTGGCGATTGAGAGTGAGATTGAGCACTGATTGAGTTTTGGAGAGTGTGGTTAGGTTTTGGAGATTGAACGTAACACAACTGAACGTACGATTGAGAGTGAGGTGAGGTTAGATTCAGACATTGGGATGAAATTGGAGGTTAGGGTTTGAGAGTGAGTGAGATGAAATTGGAGGTTTGAGAGTTAGAAGAAAAGTTTGGGTCTTAGGGTTTAGGAAAGTGAGAAAGAAATCGGGAGATGAAAGTTAGTCTTAGAGTGAGATGAAAAATTTGGCCAAGGGGGAATGACCAATTTTAACAAAAAATCCTGCGACTGTTAACCAGAACAGTCGCAACAACCGTCGCAGATGTGCATTTTGAGGCAGTTATAAGATAGGGGTCGCAAATGAAGTGTCACAAAATGCATTTTTTCTTGTAGTGTATTAACCTTCCCACAAGTTTCTTGATTTAATTAATTTATCTATTTCTAACAATTTTACACATAATTTTTTCTCCTTTGCTATAGCCTGAGATTTGTTATAAACTATCAAAAGCTCTTATTTTTTATTACCATTTTAGTTTTTTTACTTTTCTATATTTCTCTTTATCTATCATTCATCATGTTTTTTAAGTAGTCAAGAACCGTGCTTAATAACACTTAATCTTTTATTTAATACTTTTGTCTCACAATCAAGGAAATATTCCACTCTTTGGCTAAAAAAAAATCCATTAAAAGGCCTATACTCCAATAGTTTGTTTTCCTCTATACCAGACATGCATTTGATTTTGTATTCAGGTTAGAGTATTTCTATACTCTCCTTAAATACATTTTGTGAATAAAAATTATTCCTTATGCCTCGTTAAAAAAAATTTCCCGTAACATGCAAAAATATATTTCATGGTGGCTAACATTTATTGTATTTTATAATTTCAATAAAACTAATAATTCTTCTATTCCTTATTGAGTTTCAGTTGTTACTGCCGAAGATGCTCGTCATGCTTTGATCACTCTTCAAGAAAATGAAGGTTTGTTTCATCTCGTTATTACAGAATTTCATCTGGTGTGAATGAATGGGTTAGAATTCCAAAAGCATATTAAAGATCAATTCTAGATACCTATAATAAGTAAGCGTGTCACTCTTACACATTAAATAAACATTGCGATTGTTTTTCTTTGCATGCATAGGGTTTTCCAGTTTTTAATGCTTACTTGTTTATTATGCAAACATGCTTAAGGATTTGGGCTCCTAAATTGATGGGTGCACTAATCAAAGTGTAAAGTTAATACCCATTTATTTTAGAAATTCAGTTCTTTATTATCTTAACCTTACGATTTTCATGAAAAATATTTCTGTAATTTGGAGTTTGACCGAAAAGTTATTTAAAATAGACTAGAATTTCTTTCAATAATTCTTTAAAAATGTGGTCAAATTTTGGTCTTCTATATAATATTTTTGTGTCATTTGGATAGATAATTTGGATACATATGAATCAAGTTTAAAAAAATAAAAAATTGAGAGCATTAAACAATGTTTCATTAATATACTAATATATAAAAGACATTATTTGTGTCATTTTGGCATATGACTCTATTTTGATAAATAATTTAAAGGGAAAAAATATGTAATTTGTAGCTATTTCTTTAATAAAGTTTAATATAAAGTGGTTTTGTTTATCTTAGCTATAAACAACTTTAATAAGTTGGAAACGATGCGTACATGTCATCATAAGTTGTTAGCATAAGCTCTCACAAGTACTTTATGTCAATAGATAAGTTTAAACAAGTTCATCCATACAGTTCTTTAAGCTTCTTGAATAATATTAAAACATCAATTTAATCTAGTGATGATAATTATCGTTATCATTCCCACCACTTTAGTTCTTATGCATTATTTAAATATATTTAAATATTTAAAATTTTCTCTTGTTTCAAACAGTGATGTCTGAAGACAATAGACCAAGTTTAATCTCAAAGACGCTAGAAAATGGAGCTGCACGATACATTGTGAAACCTTTTTTTGCTGAAGACTTCAAAGATATTTGGAAATATGCTATGGAAGCAAAGAAGGAGAAACTTTTCATTGAAAGTTTATTAGTGAGAAGTGAAGAAGAAGAGAAATCAAGTGAACCTAAGAACAAAAAGAAGCATTGCAAGAGAAAGAGTAAAGAATGCCATAAAAGTTTTGATTTTGCTTCATTTCTTGGTTGTATTGAGCATAATTTATTTGCTCAACACCTTCAACAACACTACCTAGTTGGCAATCAATGTCAATATGGTCAAATACATCACAAACTTCACAAGGAGGTGATACATGGGCAGGTGTGACAACACTAGTATTCATTTTATCAAATTTTTGCGTGAGTGCGTCAACCTTAGCAGCTAGATGATCAAGGGAAGAAATTTCATACATACCTACCTCTTTTTTAGAGGGTGAAGAAGTAGTGATGACTCTCTCACTTGTCCACTGATAGTGGTTTTGTGCCATGTTCTCGATCAAAGCATATGTTGTTGTGTAAGTTTTATTCATCAAAGCTCCACCTGCAGCTGCATCAACATAAATTTTTGTGGTATACAAAAGACCATTATAAAAAGTGTGGATAATAAGCCACTTCTCTAAACAATGATGGGGACAAAGTCTAAGCATTTCTTTGAAACGCTCCCACGCATCCTGAAGAGATTCCCCATCTTTTTGAACGAATTGGTAAAGTCTCGCCCTTAATTGAGCGGTTTTAGAAGGGGGCAAGAATCGGGAAAGGAATGCTCGCCTCATTTGATCCCATGAAGTGATAGAACCAACTTCCAATGAATGAAACCAAGCACTAACTCTATCCCTTAAGGAAAAAGGAAATAGGTGCAGCCTTACGACCTCTTGGTTTGCGTTCAAGGTTCCACTGAGTTTTTAAAAAGTAGACATGAAAATTTGGATCCTCAGTGGGTGATCCAAAAAACTGATTTTGCTGCACTAAGTAAATAAGTGCAGGTTTTATTTCAAAATTGTTACCCTCAACCGTTGGGTACACAATAATAGCATGTGACTCTTCCGTAGAAGGGGTTGCATACTCCTTAAGAGTGCGTTCCTCAGGCATATCGTTATTATTTTGTGCTTCTCTTCTTCTTTTATATAAGAATCTTTCGATCTTGGGAACGAACCCACCAAGACTTTTGTTTCTTCGAATAAAAGAATAAGAACCCAAGAAGTTAACAGTAAAAATAAAGAAAGAAAAAGAAAAAGATTTTTTATTTTTTTTAGTCTAACCGTTAAAAAAAAGATTAATCAAATTACAATAACTCCCCGACAGCGGCGCCAAAAACTTGATGAGTAAAACCGCAAGTGCACGGTTCTACCGAAGAAGTAAAAAGAGTATCGTTGCGACAGGGAGTTATGAATTCAATTAACTTTTAATGATTAGATGAAAGTTTCAGAGGTTAAAAAGTTTAGATTTTTAATTGAAAGAAAATAACAATAATAATAAAAGTTGTCTTGGGATTATTGGTTCATCTCGATGACAAAACCTTCACAAACAAATCCTAAACCTAAACTTTATATTGGACCTACTTTCTAAAGACAAGTTTCTCTTAAGCGTATCAAAGCTTCTTTCAAAGTCATTGAGTGTATTCCTTTAGCAACCATGCATATTCTCATGGTTGATTGCTATTAGAATCCTTGAAGAACGAAACTTTATATGTCTCAAGGTTTGCTAGACTATTCCCATGTTTCGCAACCCCTGTCTAATTTCACTTGTTCCAATATCAAAGCTCCGCTGTCGCATTATGAATTGATATTTGTGATGATGAATTAACAAATACTAACCCTCCGTTGTCGCATTATAAGTTTATTATTTGTTAATTCATTATAAAAACGGTGAAATTAGATTAGAAAATAGATTTATATAAAATTAGGGTTCATGGTTTGGTTTGATTAGGATTACGTCATTAGACTTATCCAACAACCCCAAGACAAGAAGAGTCTACTCACTCACGTTCATTGTAGACATAGAAGAGAAGAAGAAGAAGAACATAAAAGTAAATAACAATAAAATAAAGGTGAACTTTTATTCCAAGAACAAAAGATGAATTGTTGTGATAGCTAGCTACTCTATTTATAGTTTACAATGACTTAAGCCCTAAGAAATATAACACTAGAATGTTCCACAAGAAACCAGAGGCTTTTAGGTCAGAAGTAAACTAATAGGTAGCTTGTCCATGAAGCAAAAAGCAGCAAAAGTGATCTTGAAGGCTGGCATGGCCGTGTGGCTGGTGGCACGGGCCGTGACAAGTCTCTAACTTAGGGGATGTTATATTTTTGCACCAAATCTTCGTATTTTCAACCCAAATCAGCTTCAAATCCCTTTCTTTTGCTCCAAGACTCAATCTTTAGAATATTTGTTCCTTAAATTAAATAACTTGCAATTGAAGTAAAATAATTCTAAAAAGGAAATAAACTTAAATAAAATAAACTCAAATATAAATAAAACGGGCTCAAATATTATATTAAAAACACTAATTATTGACTCATCAGTACACACCACTATCATTTTAAAATAATATTAATGGTCATTTTACAACCATATCATATGGGATTTGAACTTCTTCTCTTGAGGTTACAAAGTTAAACTCTGCCCAGTTATCTAGCACCTAGTACACAAATACCACTATCATTGTTTACAGGCCTAAGTAAATATACTAATAATAATTTACACAGGACACACTTAATTTTGCAAATGTTTTCACATCACACATTTCATATTTTACACGATGAACATAAATACAATTAGTATAACTTAAGTGGGTGTGAAAGATACTATTTTTATTTTTAATTTGAGTTAATTATGTCAAATTACATGCAATAATAACAATTTACATACATTGTCCAAAAACATATTACCTATTATCCAAATTTTAATATTAATACACACTTTGCATATATTTCATACCCCTAAAATTAAGTTGTTGGCTCTTTTATTATATATATATATATATATATGTGGGGTTTGCTACAGTAAACCCACCTTTTTTCATGAAGGTCTATTTTAGAAAGGTGCACCTTTTACTTTAGACATAAATACCCATAATTTTGCTTTTTGAGAAAGAGAAAAGCAAGGGACAAGTATGTAATTATGCTTTAGTCATTAATGTTTTTTTATAGGCTTAATAGCAGTTTTAACCCCATAACTTTTCCAAAGTTGCGATCAGGGCCGTTCCTAACATTTTAAGGGCCTTAGGCATAGTATAGAAAAAGGGCCCCTTGCATAAACTTTTTTAGCTCATTGTTGAGATTTTATTAGCTCTACATTTCTTTTCTTTTTTTTCTTTCTCTTCACTAATAGATAAATGTTTTTTAGGCACCATCTTAAAATAAATCAAATACTCAATAGAAACCAAAACAAAACAAAAAATAATAATAAAAGTAAATAAATGTAGCACATGCAAAGTAGACTGAAATTTTAACACCTGAGAAATAAAGACTAAAATTTTAGCACTTGAGAATAATAGCATTAAAAAAATTAAATGAAAATCAACACTTAATTAATTAAATTTTAGCCTTTTGGTTGCAGAATTCTCTAATATGAGACCCATAACAAAGTTATATACAAGAACACATTTATATGTTATAAGTACATCATTCCTGTTTTCATATGCTACAAATATCTTTGTCAAGTTCTTTGTGATGATACAATATTAGTGTTGGACTGTTGCTGACAGTTTGCCTCAATGGAGAATTTAAGCACCCTTAATCACTTATATCGATAATTTTATCGCACTTATGATAAGAGATTGTCTCACTGATATTAATGAGATATGCATTTATTTTGACGATTGATATCTTAACTACGCTGACACCTCAAAACATCGTGTTTTAAATACACCTCGTCATATATTATTGATAAAAAAAATTAAAAAAAAAAACAAAAAAAGTGGGGTGGACCACATGATCATAAGTGTGTCTTTACATGATCTTGCATTATCAAATTCAATTCTACAATCTTTTCGATCAATCCAAGAAAGTTGACACTACTTTATTGATATAATTTATTTATTTTATCCTCAAAAGAAAATATTAAAATTGATTTATCAAGTAGGTCCATTTTCAACTAAAATATTGTTTGTTTTGTTATGAATATCATCACAATTTATTGGCTAATAAATATCATCAAGATTTTTATAATTAGTGAGACACATTATTAGGAACAAAGGCCCCAATAAAATATCATCAATTTCTTGAATAATAAATTTCTTGTAACATTATAAGAAACAAAAACGACAATTTGTTTATATAAAGGGTGTATATAGAAATCTATGTTTAACATGGGTGTATATATAGCAAGTTACACTAAAAGGGCCAAAACATTAAACAGTTCAGCCCATCACTTTTTATTTAACAGATCAGTGGTCACTGTTTGGGCCTCTTAATGAAATTTGCTAAATATATCCTCGAAAAACCAAGTCTTGCTATATGCACCCCTCCCCTAAAATTATTTTTTTTGGGCTCCCTACGGGCATGGGCCCTAGGCCGTCGCACCCCCGGCCTATGCCTAGGGCCAGCTTGCGATTTTGACCCCAAAAAAAGCTACAAAACCGCCCCCTAAATTTTACACATGTGGGAGTTTTGGCCCCCATGTAATTTTGATACAAGCGGGGCAGATTTGTGGATGAGTTCGAGGGAAGTATTATTGTTCCCATTACCCGCAATGAGTGAGATCAGAAACAACCCAAATTTGAACCAAGTAAATTCAAGTTTCTCACGTCAAAATCATTGTGGGTTTGGGCAGGTACGTGCAAGTATGGGTTATGTCACCACTAATTACAAAATCCCTAGCCCAACTTACAACATATTCTCGCGTATATCAAACATTCGTGTAGTTGTTAACACAACAATGATGTCTACACATTTGATCTTTATCGTATATATGAGACATGTCCCTAACTAATAAAATGAATGAAACAAATATAATAAAAAGAAAACGGAAAAAATCTAAATTTATAAATAAAAGGCTTAAACACACTTTTTGTCTCTTATCTTTATTTTAAGGTTCATATTGGTCCCTTATTACAAAAAAACGATGAAGATAGGTCTTTTAATTTTCTTAACTGGTATCACGTTAGTCCTTTCCATGCGAATTCATGATTTTGAAGTACGAGATCCATGTGAGTTTGTGTTGGATGCACCCTCTGCATTATTGTTCAACGATTTCAGAAAGGAAACTTATGAGGAACCTCGTGAATTTTACATGTTTGCTCATATGGGTAACAAGATTGGTTGTAATCTCTAATTTGGGGCGAAGAATTTAGGGATATATGGATTTTCAATGAACCTTAATTTTGATTTATTGCGAATCGGTAAAGTGGGAAGAATGAGATGCTAACTTACATGCCACATACACTACAGTTAATGTCGTTAGCCATTATGGATGGAAATGACTAATGTGGTATCAATTAAACAAATTAAATGAGATATCTGCACTTTTTTAAAAATAAAGGACGAATATGATCTCTGAAATAAAAATAAAGGACCAAAAAGGTGTTTAAGCCTAAATAAAATTAATTGAATTTTAAAAAAAATTACAATATTGAAAAACTTGATGAAAGATTTTTCTAACAAAATTCCGGGAAAAGTTATATTAAGTTTTCCAAAAATCCAATCACAAAGCACAAGAGTGAAATTATGTTTTCTAAAAATTTATTTTCAAATTTATTCCTGAAAACTAATAAATTAATGATTATTTTGTGAACCAAATATTCAACTTTCACTATTATTACTAATAACAAATTTAAAAAGATTTTAATGCTATTTTACCAACATTTTATTTATAAATGATTTCTGATAAATAATATTTAATTATTATAATTTTTAAATTATATCAAAGAATTTTATTAAATAATATTTTTTTGCGGTTATTATGTTATCGATATTTGTCAAAAAAATCTATGAAAAACACACAAGGTGAGCTCTCAACTTTCAACCAAATTTACAAGAGTTAGAATCAAATCCATGATCATTTGCTTAAAAACTCAATCTCTTATGTTAAATGAAACACACTTCATTGGTTTTATTTTACAAGATCACACTTCATTGTTGGTAAATAATATTTTGTTTAAATTTTGCAATACCACCAAAAACAAAGACCAAAGTTTGCAAATGTATGGTAGAAATTGTGTAGTTCGAAGAAATGAAAATTGCACGTGAAGACGCGTACTATTTCTCAGCCAACTAAATAGACGAGAAGTGTTGAATTCCATTTTGATGGCAACTTTTCTCGAAAATTGCTTTTCTGACAATGATAACTTCACAATGACACAAGAAAATTATCCAAAAGCCTTCCGCTGTAGTTAATTACCGTTGGGCTAATCGGCAGCAGTTAACTACCGCTGGTGCTAGCGATAGTTAACTGCCGTTGTGTTCGTATAATTTTAATTGACATTCGCGTATTCGAATAAAAATTGTGTATTCTAATAAAGACTGATTAAATCTTATACGAAAGAATTCAATATCATAACTTATATAGCTGATTCTCAATAATACATGTTCCTAACTTATATAGACGAGTCATTACATTACATTACATTCGGGAATGTACCTTCCAACTACAACAATTATGTTACCTCTGAATGGGGTAAATTCAAACTTGCTAAACAGCAGGACTCTAACATTCGTCCGTCATTTCTATTGTTCCATTCAAAAGATTAAATTCTTGTTAGGATTGGTTTAAATGACGATATTCAAGTGTCAAAAGAATAAGGTCCATTCCTTGACACTTCAATACCTTCATTTAAACCAGCCTAACAAGAATTTAATCTTTTGAAAGGAACAATAGAAATGTCGGACAAATATTTGAGTCCTGCCGTTTAACAAGTTTGAATTACCCCACCTAGAGAAAGATATTTGTTGTAGTTGGAAGGTGTATTCCCTACCCAATCACGATCTTCCGACGGAATCAGACTGTTGATTATATCTTCAGTTGACCTCAGCAATGTTACTCGCATATCGATCCACTGGAACATGTTGTGCTCCCAAAACAAGCTCTTCACGTTTTCGTCGTTCGTTAATTTCACCCAAGTGAACGATATTCTCCCTTCGTCGAGCGTTGAACATTTATACCGAACGTATTTCACCCTCCTTGTGTCTCTGGGGTTGACTCCTTGGTTGAATTCATTAAGTTGATCATTGAGACCTTTTAACGTTACACCAAGACACCGAACCTTCAACCTCTGAGGTTCTCCGCCGTTGAATTGTGCATGAACGTCGATCCACCCGACCATTGTTTAAAATCTACACAATAAGAAATTAAAAATAATCAATGAAAACTCATTCAAACATTTCATCAAACACTTGTAGTGAAAATTTTACATAAACCCTAAAAATCCTAAATAAACCCTAAAAAATTTATAAAATTCGAAATAAATATAAATTTAAGCAATATAACTCCATTATAACAAGTATTCATAATATTCGTTAATAGCATTAAAAATATAAATGTAAGCAATATAACTCCATTATAACAAGTATTCATAATATTTGTTAATAGCTTTTCAGATCTACAACATAACTATATTAAAAAAAAATCAAAATTTAAAAATTAAACTACAACTAAAATTATAAACATATATACTAATTAAAATTTATGACAATAGCATAAGTGATAACTTACTTGTGATTTAGTGGAAAATTTTTTGGTTGATTTGGTAGAGTTTTTTTTAGAGAGAGTGAAAATTTTGAATTTTTAGAGAGAGATGGTGATGATAGAGTGACCGGAAGCTGTGTTCTGTGTGTTTTTATGTTACGAACACAACGGCAGTTAACTACCGCTGGGAACTTTTGGGTAATTTTTTTGTGTCATTGTGAAGTTATCAATGTCAGAAAAGCAATTTTCACTTTTCTCTTTTTTGTGTTTCAGACCAATAAACAAACAAAAATTGTTCGTTTAGTTCATGCTTTGGAACATTGCATAAATGCGATTTAATATTTCCTGCAACATTATAAAAAATATTCTATAAAGTCATGCAACATTACAGTATCATAATTCATGAAAATTAACGTTTTTAAAGTTTAAGATCAGGTTTTCTCTCATTTCTCATTCCTAAACCCTAGGCATCATCTTTTTGTTCTTCTTGATACATCAAAGAGAGATTGATTTAGGATTAATTTTGATAAAAAAAAAATCACTCATCTTGATTGTTTTTTCTCCCTCTTTTAGTTAAATAAGTTATTACCATATATTTTTTGTCTTCGTTCATTTACTTTATTCTATTTGTTTTGATCTTCCGTCTTTGTCCGATGTGTTTTTTATTTTTCGTCTTTATGCGGTGTATTTTTTATTTCCCGTCTTAGTGTGGTGTTTATTGATTCAAGATGAAAGATTATCTTTGATCAAGTGCAGATCCAATCAATGATTTTGACGTCGTCAACTTTGCAGATCCAAAGACATAAGTATTTCGAAGACTTGAATATAATCATATTTGTAGTAATATGTACTTGCCGTTTTATGTTATTAACATGGATGTTGCGAGTTTGTTCACAAATTTATCCTTTTTGTTTTTAGCAACTTTGAATTTCTATTGCATAAATGTACTTTATCAATTTGAATGAATAAATATCATTTGTTTTTGTCAAAAACAAAGTTTAAAATCAGATTTTGTAGCATTTGTGGCTAGTAGACACTTCTCTTAGGTTTTGGTCGGGAGTTTGGAAGGGAGAGGAAACAAGAGATTTGATGGATGTGAAATATAAGAAAAAGTTGAGAAATTTTTCACATATTTTTATAAAAGTATTTTATTAAAGAAAGATAAAGTAATATTTATTCCTGTATAAAAACTATAATTTTTGAATCCCTTTAAATTAGGAGAGTTTTGTATTATATTTTTAATTTAAAAAATATGATTGCAATATAGATTGAATTTTCGAAATTCATGTTAACCTTGCAAAACCATAATCCAATATAATTTTTGAGTTACCCTCAAATTGGAAGAGTTTTGTATTATGAAAATAAATAAACCTTTTAAAGTCCTCCCCTCTCAAACTCTTCTATTTCATTCGCTCTCATTCACTCCCTCTATCCTTTTTTTCTCTCTTTCCAAAGTCTACACATACCTTCCTCTGCAAACTCTCATACAAAGTCTTGGTCCATTTGGTTCAACATATGGAAGGAAAAGGAAATATTTTAATGGAGTGGAAGGAAAGGAAGAGGATGAGAGATATTTTAATTAAGGGTCAATTAAGTAAATGGTGCCTATAAAGATCCAGAATTTTGTTTTTAATCCCTACAAAATAAAATTACACTTTTTAATTTTTGTATCATTTTCCTTTTGAATTTTTAGGGACAAAAAATGTTGATGAAATTTTTTACAAAGACTAAAATTAGTCACGGAAAATTTTAAGGGTTTTAAAAAGTGCAATTTTTTGTATGGAGTAACAACAAAATTCTAGATATATATAGGGACTACATACTTAATTAATTATATGTTTGGTTCAAAAGATAGGAGGAAAGTTGATGAGAGATATTTTATTTAAAAATATTTTGGTTCACAATGAGAGGAGAGAGATTTTAAAATTTATTTAATGTTTTACCCTTAAACTTAATTAAATATATGACAAAAGAAAATTTTGAAAGTATAAAAAATATACGAGAATCTCTGGTTCCCTATAACACAAATTTGTTTGTGTAGTTTTTTTTTTCCCACATTGCACAGGTTCTCAGACTGTTAAGTGTATAAATATGTTTGAGTACCCTCATAATTTGAGCTACTTTTTGGGATGAGATTCAAACTCATTTAACATGGTATTAGATTCAAGCTTATTTATTTTATTTTTTATTTTGTAATTTAGTTCATTTGATTTGAGATATCAAACTAAATGGAGTTTTCCATTTTAAATCGAGTAATGTTCGAGTTGAAGAAAAAAATCGTGAAGTTTCAATGTAATGCAATTCTATTCAAATGGAACTGATCCAATTCAACTCAACTCCATGTGTCCAACTCTATTATAATCCCAAGACACGGCGAATCAAAGTTTAAATTTAACTAATAGAGTTACTCATATTCAACGTTTGACACGTTTCAAATACGATTATTTTTAAAAAAACATATGAGAAAAAAAGCATAATAAAATACTTTACACACCTATTTATTAGTGTTGGAGAATAAGTCCCACAAAGAAAAATGAGGGAGATTCTTGAAGTACTTTTTGACGCCACCTTGGCACACAACTTGGAATTCCATTATATTCAATTTTGAATCATATTCCTAAATCCCCACCATACCACATCAAAAATTAGCCATCACCATCAAATAATGGCGTGACCCTTTCACATGGGATTCTCTTTTATTCGTTTCTTTCCGAATTTCCGCAGCGGTTCAAGCCGTGGTCCCTCCCTCCCTTTGATAAACGACATTCCAAAACAGTGTCTATGGTTTCTTCCTTTTTTTACTTTTCACGTTTTTCACCTATCCGTTCACGTTAGATTTACACCAATCATTCAACGCGTTTTCTCGAAGGTTCCTCATTGAAGAAATAAATTATTAATGTTATCTTCAATTTTGAGTAAAATTGAAACTTTATTTCTGCAGATGATCGGCTTTCTACGCAGTCGGACACGTGGTACGGATGACGATACGATAAAGATACGAAGATACATTAGTTTTTTTAACTTAAGATACAATGCGGTTAAGACATATTAACAAAATATTTATATGACTCTTTATATATATTATATATAGGCTTAATTACATGTTTGATCCCTTATATTTATTTTAGTTTTTAATTTGGTCCCTTATGTTTTGAAAGTTTCAAGTTAGTCCCCTACGTTTTAAATTGGTCCAAAACGTTACTCATATTGGAATAAGTTAGTCCATTCTGTGACATGATATTTAGTTTAATAAAACAAAAAAATTAAAATAATGTTTTAAATTTGATTTTCTAAATAAGTTAAGTTTCATCACTCATATTGTCAACCCGAATCTTTAACTGTTATGTGACTGAAGGGACTAACTTATTCCAATAGGAGTAACGTTTTGGACCAACTTGAAACTTTTAAAACGTAATGAACCAACTTGAAACTTTTAAAACATAAGGGACCAATTTGAAAACTAAAATAAACATAAAGGATCAAACATGCAGTTAAACCCTATATATAAAACTATCAAAGTAGTTTATAGAAAATATGTTATGAGTCCATGAATTTAATCGATCGATAAGAACAATGTATAATATATGTAGATGGTGTTCGAACTTTGGATACCCCACTTCTTTACATTTAACATGTGTGATATCCGATCATTAGACTACTTAAAAAAATAAACATGTTAATATACAATTTTCGTTGGTTAAAATTTATGAGTTAACATAAGTCGATCCAAACTAATTCACATGCAAAATGTTTTATTAAATTTCGATTTACTCGTTCCAACGGCCATCCACTTCCACATATAATCGATCTATGGGACTCCCTTGTAATTGAAGCAAAGAGACCGTCTTGATCTCAATATATTTTTTTTGATTGAGACCGTTGAACTCGACTCAAATAATTAACAACCCCAATGTTTTAAAATAAAAAATAACCTTTACTAGCAAACACAATCTTCGAAACGACAAAATGTTGTTTAACTTTATCAAAAGAAAAAGAAGAGAAGTTTTCAATGACATCGTTATAATTATATATAAGATAAGACAGAATCATTTTTATTTTTGACAATAACTCTTTTTTATAGAATGCTTTTAAAAGAAAAAATATATATTTTTTCTAAGAATCGATATGACGGTAAATAAGTATTGATATGCAAATACGTAAATATATTAAAAGACCGATGTGATAATACTAGCCGAACACTTTAACATCAGAAACAATTTTAACTAATGTGATGTATAATCTCAGATTATTTTAAAATTTTCATCCATTCATGAAGACTATTTACCTTGATATTTTTTCTCTCTCAACTTACAACGACAAAAATGAATTTATTTATAATGGCAATTCCAAGACTCACACTTGGTTCCATTTGAATGAGTTTGAATTTTTTTAACATTTATGATTTTGTTTTCATTTCTCTCTTAATCAATCACTTTTATTCATTTAAATAATTCAATTTAAATATTTATCTATCATTTCTCTCATCAAAATATATTAAAATCTCCCTAAAAATATATATTGAAATTACCAAAATCATCAAAATACTAAAGTGCTTTCCAGCTAAGACTTGCCCACATCACAAGATGTACAACACCGCAACAGAGCTTGAAACTCTATCAATGCAGTAATTTTAGTGTTATTTGAACAACTAATTTGGTGACAACTTATTTGACAACTATAATTTACAAAGAAAAAGTAGTACCGGCACAGAAACCATAGCAATATAGAGATAAAGTAAAAAATAATGTGAGTATGAGAGAGAAAGTTGTCACCAAATAGATGTTCAAATATCATTTCTCTTTTATCAAATCTACCTTTTAATTACTCAAACAAAAAATCAAATCTCTCTTTAAGATAAATTAACTTATGTCATGCTAATGAATTTATGCCTAATAATGAAGATAAAATCAATCCCATCAAAGGCGTAACTCTATCCAAAGAAGTAACGTACGTGACACAACACATCAAAGATCAACCTATTTATTTACAATATTATTTGACAAAAATTATTTATAATCTAAAACTATATAAATACATCACCAAGAGTTATTTATAACTTTTTTGACTAAAAAGAGAGTTATTTATAAGACCATGTCCAATGGTGTTGAAAGACCATGTTGAATGTACCCTTCAACAAGTGAAAAAGCTCCAATGAGTGTGTTGAATGAGGGTGTGGAAGAGAGAGAGGATGAATTAATTCAACATGTT
>Ga0315913_1004818_pt1 | contig 16354 bp, 17 predicted proteins | sample MpolsnodulesMG_FD_207736 | JGI IMG/M metagenome (GOLD analysis project Ga0315913, IMG submission 207736) | Medicago polymorpha root nodule microbial communities from Los Angeles, California, United States - small nodules | ecosystem: Host-associated > Plants > Roots > Nodule | place: USA... | reverse complement strand
TATAGCACCTTTATATTGTAACAAACTATGCATATCTTTTTCTTATTTAAAAAAACTAAACATATATGTTTCCATGACACCAACAATGTAACAAATATAATATCATATAATATAAATTCTTATATTTTTTAACGACACCAAAAATATGGTATTCTTATAATAAATTTTTTTAACTGAAATAGAAAAAACAAACCATTTTGATATTATTTATGTTATTATTTCAGGCTCCTTAAATTGTTTCTCCTATTCAAATATTTAACAAGTCATTTACATGATCATACAAATTTGTATTCATGTTACACAAAATAAATCTTATTGAGTAAATATAGTATTTGTAAAAAAAATATCTTTTGTTTTTAAACATTTTTAGCCTTCAGAAAATATTTTAAATATTTTTTTATTTATTATGTTAATTCATAATAAATTCAAAGTTTTGTCCTCGTGAGCTTAGCTCAGTTGATAGTAACAATGCATAAATATATGCCAAGTCTGGGATTCGAACCCCGGACACCATAAAAAAAAATAAAAAATTCAAAGTTTGTACAATATTTTGCCTAAACAATATTTTAACTTAAAAATAGATTTAAAACTAAAAAAACAAAGAAACCAAACAACTTTAACTTCTTTCTTAAAGACTTTTATTTTAACTTTGTTTTGAAATAACTTTTAAACCGTAAAAAACCTTGGCCAAACGGTATCTAAGTTCAGCTGGGAACACTGTTTCCTTTTCTTCTTCATAAGAGGTCATTTTCTTCCTTTTTTTCATGGTTTTGAGACCATGCATGACATGAGTTGATTGATTTTTATGGCTTGAGGGGTTCATTTTTCGACAATGTTTTTATTTTTGCTTCATCATAGGTGGTTTTCTTTCTTTTTTAACGATTCTGCATTTTATGGGTATTTTTTTGTTTTTTTTTCTTTCAATTGTTAGTGGATTATGTACCAGAAATTGTTATGTTGCATGGCTGTAGAAAAATCTTCCTTTGTAATCTGGAGTACAGTAGAGGTCATGATGATTAAATTTTAGCTCATGGTAAGGTTTTGACACAATTGTTATTTCAACTTTTGGTACTGTTGTTGAAAAAAAATGATGCATGTGGGTTATTTTAGTTTTTGTGAGTAATCTTAAAGTTGTAACAGTTTTTATATTTGGTTTATTCTTTCCTATGTCATTGAGCCGTACGAAAGTTGATTGGTGTAAAAAAAAATTGGTCATATCATTGAGGTCCAGAAAGTTGATGATACGGAATTTTGTGCATTTAAGATCAGGTTGATTTTATGATACAAAAATTGATCACATAAAAATATGTTGCTTGTTTCGATATCAGTATGAACAAAGGGAATAAAATTAAATGATGTATTATTGTATTTCTATATAGGACTTTCAATGTCAAGGGATTATGACTACATTAAGGATCTCAAAAATGATTTGGACATTTGTAAAATAGGATTTGGAGTGCTAGATTCTTGGATTGTGACCGGTAGTAATGAGAATCAACATGTAGTAATAAATTATCAATGTTACTTATTAGTATAAATTTTGATTTAGAGAATTGGAGCTTGGAAGACTTTGATCGAGGAAACTTATTCAAATATGAGTAACATTTTGAACCAACTTGAAACTTTTAAAACCTATTGGATCAACTTGAAACTTCTAAAACGAGTAAATAGGCAATTACCCCCCTGAAATTGTAAGTTTCGTCAATTACCCTCCGAAATTAACCAAACTTCAATTACCGCCGTGAAATTGCACAACATTAATCAATTTACCACCTCCGTCAAATTTTTCTGTTAGTGAACATGACGTTTTGCAAATACCCCCCCTAAAGTTTTACACTTATGTGCAAAATGCCCCTCAAACTTGAAAATTTATATTTTTTTTTTGTGTAATGAGAACTATTGCTTGTCAAAACTTTATTTACCTACTCGTTGAATTCTTAATTATCTGTGGATATTATTTAAGACAAAAAATTAACACCACAAAGGTAAAAATTATACAAATGCATTGATTTCCTTTTTCTAACATTGAACAAATTTCAGTAATGATTCAAGCAAAGCAAATGAGACAAGGTGATGAGTTATTAGAGATTGAGGATATGTTCTATGTTGGTGTAGCAGTAGCTAATGGTTTATGAATGAGTACTAACTAATTAAATGAATTTTTTAGATGATTATAAATACGATAAGGTGAATGAGATTATGAGTATGGTTGGAGGGATTGCCCATTTTTACTGGTGTGTTTGGTCTCTTAACATTGAAGACTTTTCTTCCTTGCAATAAGCTAGTAGTCCCACATATATAGCAAGAACAACCTCTCAGCCATGTAAATAAGCTAGATGATATCATTCATTTACTTTTCCATATTAAATTTAATAAATAAATCATCAAGGAAATCGCTATGTTACCTTTCAATCCTATTTCCCCCAAATAAATAAATAAAAAAGAATAGCAATAGTTCTCATTACACAAAAAAAAAAAAAAAATTCAAGTTCGGGGGGCATTTTGCACGTAAGTGCAAAACTTCAGGGGTATTTACAAAACGTCATCTTCACTAACAGAAAAATTTGATGGAGAGGGTAAATTGATTAACGTTGTGCAATTTCAGGGGGGTAATTGAAGTTTTGTTAATTTCAGGGGGTAATTGACGAAACTTACAATTTCAGAGGGGTAATTGCCTATTTACTCTTTTTAAAACATAAAGGACGAACTTGATACCTAAATTAAACATAAGAGACCAAAGATGCAATTAAGCCTATATGTTATTTGCAACTTTCATAGATTCCGATGCTATAACTATCTCAATTATATTCAAAGATTAAAATCACTATTTAGTCAATTGAAATTTGAAACCTTCTTCCTTTCTAATAAATGTAATATGCATATGTAGTACGTGTTTAGCAGTTATGCAAGTGCTAAATTCAACCTTCAATTGCCTCTCAACTTCTTTATAATCGACAACGATATTAAATCTTGACAGAGTTGTAATTTAATACCAAAATCATTAATATTAATGATCAAACACTGTTTGGTTCATTTATTTCGCCAAATATTTTGGTTTTAATGCACATTCTGTGTGTTAAATTAAATACACTATGTATTATGCATATGAAACATATCTAATGATCTGATTCCATTCCAAGAATTAGTTGCAATTATTTATGACAACAATGATAATAAATAAATAAATAAAAATGGAAGACTAGAAGAGTGTCAGTTTATATTTACATTTAAAATTAGGAGTCTAAAAACTCGTATAAAGATGAAAATTGATTGATCAGAACAAGAGAAAATACGTTCTCTTTCTCGTCTCAAAAGTTAAAGACCAAGTCCATATAAAGTTATTTTTTGAAAAAAAAAGTCCTTGTGGGAGTTCCATGTAACGAATACTTCCACGTATCGTATTGAAGGAGTAATAGAGTATTCCTCCATCCGGTCTCAAATGTAAACAGTTTTTTACTTTTTAGGTTCATTCAATAAATAATGTATGTGGTCCATATTGGACCACATACATTATTTATTGAATGAACCTAAAAAGTGAAAATTTTCTTACATTTGAGACCGAATGAAGTATTTTTATTTTTTTTTAAGAAATGAAGCACCGGATTCTTTTTGATAAAACTAGCGGATAACTGATGAGCTATTTGATAAATTATAGTTTATAACTTATAACTGATAGTTGTTAGTTTATAACAGATAATTGATAACCGATAATTGATAAATTAATTGAAATGTTTGATAAAATTAACGACTAAACTAACTTATAAAAGTAAAATTATACAAAAGAATATTCTTATATCATTCTTTTTTAATGAAGATGTGGTAATCTAACCTACGAGAATTACTTGAAAAATACAATTTTTTCTTTTAAAGATTGATGAATTCCTTTTAACCCAAGAACAACATACATTTGTTTTATCCTAAAAAAAAAGTCTTGTCTTGAATCGGGCTGACAATGAACCGATCCAACTCAAAAATAGTTCCAACCATTTTTATTTTTAGCCTTAGTCTTGCTTATATTCACCATCCAAATAATCAATCGACCCATCAATTTGATTTATTTTTGTACATACGCCATCAAATGTTCTTTTGAGACAATTGTTGTCTAGGCACACTTATTTTTAGTCATAAAGGAGAATTAAATTTTAAAAAGAAAGAGATACAAAGACTAGGGATACAACAATATAAATCTGACCAAATGATTAACTCTAATACATTCTAACAAAAATCCACTAACCATATACGCAACTCAACAAACCCACGAATGAGCGTGAAACCAGGTTACAAAACAAATATGAAAAGTGAATATCTACAAAGAACAGTTAAGATTTAAGTTCGACGAATAGATCGACCGCAAACACAGTATCAAAATGTAAATACCAAGAACTTCCTGAACAAAGCAGTAAGCATATAACTCATTTGAGCATAAAGTACTGGCATGCAGGCCAACAAGACGACTTCAAACCTGCATATATCAACAAATCTAAAAATTTCATTGAGTTAAAGAAGTCAGGTCACCAAACACAATCAATTTCAAACTGATACATGAGAACTCAGATCGAAGGATGAGTTCAATACATCAATAACCAAACCATTTCAAGTTTTTGAAACAAAATTACGTCAAAAGGCTAGAGTTGAAATGCATTCATATATAAAGCTAGAGTAGAAATGCAATCACGAAATATATGAAGCTAGAGATAAAAATATATGCAGCACGAAATATATATAAGCATAGCACGAAATATATATGAGCAAGGAGGTAGAGTCTTTCACGAGTTTATAATCTTGCTTACCGAGCATAAAGAGATATCGAAGACTTCCATATTACATAAACCAAGGCCACCATGATTATTGTGGAGAGTAAGTTTGTTCCAACACATCCAATTAATATCTCCATGACTATTTTTCGTCGAACCCCACTAGAAAGAGTTGAACATCCTATCAATTTCTTCACACAACAAGTAACACTCACATATGGTAAAAAAGCATTGTGAAACTCGGTCTAACTTGTTCTCTTCTACACTACTTTTTCAAAACAAAATAAAAGTTTCTCACAAATAATAAGTATAATCTATACTTAATGGATCCAAAAGTTAACTATAAGTAACTATTAATTTTGGTTGTACATTTTTGTAACATATTTACCCTTAAAACACCGTTTTTTTAAAATTTAAATGTAAATATCCATCATAATTAAAAAGTTAACAAAATAAAAAGTTTCTCACATAGTGTCGATCATGGAAAAGTTTCTCACATATAATAACACCTAATAGAACCAAAAGTTAAGATATCTTGTACTTATCTCACCTTATTCAATAAAATCTATTTTGCTATTAATCAAAATAATGATACTAGTGAATACATATATTGATTATATATATCAAAAATGACTTATACATGAATAGAAGGCAAGCGGGCAACAAGCTACGCCGTTAGGCCTTTTAGGATAGCAAAATTAATCCTCGTAAACACAATGTTCATACACCTAGGAGACATGACATTACTATGCATGTCCCTTTGAACTCTATGTAGAAGGTCAACAGTCTCTGGCGCTAGAAAATCGAAAGTGTCAAAAGCAAATGATATAAAAGCACGTTGATTATCAAAACACGCTTTTTTATGTTTTGTCATTTTGCTTGACGCAGCTTTTAGGGCTACCTGCCCTACCGTAAAAGTCCCGACCCCTAATCCAACAAATGGTGAAACCACAGTCAAGTCCACACAAACATGTTGCTCTCTTACCCATCCGTACACGATAATATCTGCAAGTCAAAGTGTCGATCTTCCATCCAGTGGATCAGTTAAGAAGTATACAACTAAATATACTTTAACGACTATACATTACAAATACAAAAAAATATATATATACAAATACTATCGTAAGTAGTTTTAAGTCAATACCTTGTGTAAAAAATTGATAATCATATACACACCCAACTTTCTTTTTTTATAGATATATACACCCAACTTTGAATATCTTTCAAAGTACAAAATGCATTTTTATACTATAATATATGTAATTTTTCCTCAAATACCAAATACTACTAGTATAATTAAAGTATATATACATTATCTTAGAGTACGTAAATGAATATAAGTAAATTCAATAGGGAAGAGTAAAAATTAACGAGTTTGGTAGCCGTCATCTTTTGCACCATCTACTCCCTCCCAAAGGCAAATTTTTTTACTACACAACACAATAATCTCTCTCTCTCTCTCTCTCCCTCTCTCTCTCTCTCTCCCTCTCTCTCTCATAGTCTCTCTCATGTACACTACTAGCAATTACTACACCTCTTACGCCCACCATTAAATGCAATTGCACCATCTCAATACACTCAGCAATAACTCATCACTGCCACAATTTTCCTCTCCATCCGTTCACTCTTATTTCTTTTCTCTTCCTTCAATTCCTTTGTCCTCTCACCTTCTTCATCTTCTTTTCTTCTTCTTTCTCCCTCTAAACAATCTACTACCTTTTTTAAGCTAGACCGTCCAAAAACACTCATCAAGCTTTCGTTGCTTAATTTATTACCATATACCCAACTTTCAATAACTTCCTCAAAAAAACCTTCTTTTTTCATATTCATCTTTGAAAAAAGTGTCTTTTCTTTTTACTTCTTTTTGTGCACCATAGTAGATCTACATTTTTTCTTCCTCTTCTAGCTTCTATCTCTCTATAGCAACTACCCTTCCTCTTGGTAAGTGGAAAAAAAAGTCTTTGTTATCATAAATTCATTTCACATCTCATTCACACCAATATCATTGTTTTTGTAAAACTAAATCGGTTTACAAGTTTTTTTTTTCTTTTTAAAATATTTCTGTCTCCGTCCATATAGTTAGGGTTGCTAGAATGTCATATATTTATTTTTATTTTTTTTCCATCTTTTTTTTCTTTCTTTCTGATTATGCTTGTTCTTTTGCTGATTCCAAATATAACGAAAGAATTTAACATGCATTTTAATTATGATTGTTAATGATAAAGAAAAAAATCTGGACTTTGATCACCCCAATATTTTATAGTTTTTGTTTATAAAGTGAGGTCACGTTTTTGTATCTAAGTAATTTTTTTTTCTCTCATGTTATTTACGTTTTTGTTTCCTTTTTGAAGTGACACATTAATCTCGTTGAAACACCGCTAAAGCTGACAGAAGAATCTAAGAAAGAATTCATCATCTGAAAGCCATTTAAGGATCTAACAAAAGAGAGAGAAAAAAAAATAAAAGAAGGATTTTCTAGTTGAAGCTTTTTTGATTGTGAAATATGCAAGCTGGTTTAATGATTCCAGCTAGTAACATGCATTCAATGATCGGAAGAAACAACAATAACGTTGGTGTCTTTGGTTTATCTTCATCTCTCTCTCTATCCCAGGTGAATCTTTTTTTTTTTCCTTCTCATTTTTATCAAAATTTTTAGTATTTTAAATTTATAATAATAATAAGAATTTTGTTCTAATGATAATTTAATTTGATAAAGGGTCATCTATTTTGACTTTATCTTTGCAAGGGTAATTTTTTTTCTTAAGTCAAAATTTGGTCTTTAGTGAAAGAACAACCTAAACAAACAAAAAAACCTTTCTTTGTATTTTACCAGTCCAAGTATCCTTCTCGTTATTCGGAAACCGCGTTATTCCTTTTCTCTTTTTCACTATTTAAATTCATTTTCCTCAAAAACATCAACCTTAGTCAAATTCACATGTTTTTCTTTTTCATCAAGTTTCTCCAATTTATTTACAAAAAAAATAAATAAACAGAAATTGTTTTTGTTGAATTTGTTTTTTTGTTGTTGATGAATGTACTATATGTATGTACTATACTATATATTATGTGTTATATTGTTTTTGTTAGATTGAAAACAATAAGCATTTGGAATCTTAAAGATCTGTAGAAAATGTTCCAGCCAAATCTAATGGAAGCTGGACAACATCATCAACTTCTGCCATTTGACATGACACAAAACAACAACAACAACAACAACACTTCAGAAAGTGATGTTCCAAGAATCCGTGAAGATGAATTATTCGACAGTGCTACAAAATCTGGTAACAGTGAAAATCAAGAAGCTGCTAATTCTGGTGAAGATCAAGAGCCTCGTGCTAAGAAGAAACGTTATCACCGTCATACACAGCATCAGATCCAAGAAATGGAAGCGTAAGAAAAAAACAAACAAAAAAAATATAACTCATTTTTTATTTATTTACTTTTTTTTTGTTGTTGTAAAAAGTAGTTAAATTTTAAAGTTTTAACTGTATTTTCTTTTTTGGGTTTTGGTTAAATTAATTTATGTTGTTTTGTTTGTTTAGGTTTTTTAAGGAATGTCCACACCCTGATGACAAGCAAAGGAAGGAACTGAGCAGAGAGTTAGGGTTAGAGCCATTACAAGTGAAGTTTTGGTTTCAGAACAAACGTACTCAAATGAAGGTATTTGATTTTATTAATTTCGAGGATTTTTTTTTTTATTTCATTTTTGGTTGAAAAATGAAGAGAACATAGAATGATTTTTTTTTTGGTGGTTTGCAGACTCAACAGGAGAGGCATGAGAATACTTCACTTAGAACCGAGAATGAGAAACTTCGTGCAGATAACATGAGATTTAGAGAAGCTCTTAGTAATGCTTCTTGTCCTAACTGTGGTGGACCAACTGCGATAGGAGAAATGTCGTTTGACGAACATCACTTGAGGCTCGAAAATTCTCGCCTTAGAGAAGAGGTATACATTCATCACATTGATTCAGAAACTACACCAAGCGAATTTGGTTGAACCAACTGCAGTTAAAAAATGAGACGACAAATACATTCGAGGTCTTGGATCCCCTACAACAATTGCACGGTGCAACAACACTACTGTAGGGGATCGAAAACCATATTTATCGGCGTTAAAAAAAGTATGAGATTGAAATAACACAGGTTTTGTTGTCGCGACCAAAATTAATATTGCATCAATCATATTTATTTAATTGTAATTTAATCATAAAAATTGCAAAGTGACTTTGATTGCAATTTAAAATCGCGATGATAATAAATAAGCATTCTAGATAAAATGACATATTGCTACTCCACTTCTATCATAAGAAAAATCTTCTGTTTTTCTAGATTTTTTGCAAGAGCACATTTTCCTTACTTAGTTGATTAACTATATTTGTTTAATTTTGGTGTTTATATTCAGATTGATAGGATATCTGCCATTGCTGCCAAGTACGTAGGGAAGCCAGTGGTGAGCTATCCACTACTCTCTCCTTCATCGGTTCCTCCTCGTCCTCTAGAACTCGGCATTGGTGGTTTTGGAGGACAACCAGGAATGGGAGGAGATATGTATGGAGCTGGAGATCTTCTTAGATCAATAAGTGGACCTACTGAAGCTGATAAACCAATGATAATTGAGCTAGCTGTTGCTGCTATGGAGGAACTCATTGGAATGGCACAAATGGGTGATCCACTTTGGTTGCCTACACTTGAAGGAGGTTCCATACTCAATGAAGAGGAGTATGTTAGGTCTTTTCCTAGAGGAATTGGTCCAAAACCAGCTGGTTTTAAGTGTGAAGCTTCAAGAGAATCTTCTGTTGTCATCATGAATCATGTTAACCTTGTTGAGATTCTCATGGATGTGGTACGCATATACAAGCTTTACATAATTAAAATAAGGCTTAAATATTGCACTCTTCCCTGCAAATATGCCTCGTTTAATTTTTGGTCCCTGTAAAAAAAAAATTTGTTTTTGGTCCCTGCAAAATTTTTTGTTTTTTAAAATAGTCCCTGACCCTATTTTTGTGATGATCTGTATACGTGGCACATGATGACTGGACCCATTTTGTAGTTTTTGGACCCTGCAAAATATTTTGTTTTTTAAACAGGTCCCTGCAAAAAATTTTGTTTCTGAAAATAGTCCCTGGAGGGACTATTTTAAAAAACAAAAAATTTTGCAAGGACCAAAAACAAAATTTTTTTTTACAACGACAAAAACTTAAACGAGGCATATTTGCAGAGACGAGTACCATATTTCAGCCTTAAAATAATTTCTTATCTTACATAAGTATTACAACTTATGCAACATATTTTTTAATATTTATAGTTTTTGACATTATTTTTGTTCTTGTGGTTTATAAGAACCAATGGTCCACAGTTTTTTCTGGCATTGTCTCAAGAGCAATGACATTGGAAGTGCTATCAACTGGGGTAGCAGGGAACTACAATGGTGCATTACAAGTGGTATGTACATATATGATTGATTGTATAAAATATTTATTTTCTTAATTATATGATAATTATTTTTTTGACACATAATTATATGATAATTAATTGTGCAACTATAATAATTAGTACATTTTTTTCTAAGATGAAAATGAATACAATTGAATTTTCAGATGACAGCAGAACTACAAGTACCTTCACCACTTGTTCCAACTAGAGAGAGTTATTTTGTAAGGTATTGTAAGCAGCATGCTGATGGAACTTGGGCAGTAGTGGATGTTTCTTTGGACAATTTACGCCCTAGTCCTTCTGCCAGATCAAGAAGAAGGCCTTCTGGTTGCTTGATTCAAGAAATGCCCAATGGCTACTCAAAGGTTCTTTTTGTCATAATTTTTTTTGAGTACAAAATTAAGATTATGTTTACATTTGCAATTTGATTATTTTTCTCTCTGTGGATTAACTATAAGCTATTTTTTTTTTAGGTTATATGGGTTGAGCATGTTGAAGTGGATGATAGAGGTGTTCATAATCTATACAAGCAGCTTGTTAGTTCTGGACATGCATTTGGTGCAAAACGTTGGATTGCAACCTTAGATCGACAATGTGAAAGACTTGCTAGTGCCATGGCAACAAACATTCCCACAGTCGATGTTGGCGGTATATCAATACAATAACACAACTCTTTTTAGTTACACATTTTTTTCATCCCAAAAAGTTCTTAAAACTCGATTCGAATTTTAGTCTCACTCTAAAAATTTAGGAGTTTTCATCCACGAATTTTTTAAATACTTTGCTTCTAGTCCAATGTCTTCTAAGATTTACATGTCATTTTTGGTCCTTTTGTCAAACACGAAGACTAAAACTGAATACACGTCACTTTTCTAAAGGAAGAACCAACAAAAACCAAAATTTAAATTTTTCTTAGACACAAAATATCTTTAATGATTTTTTTTCCATCAATTTTATTTTCTTTCTTTGGATGGAATTTTTCATGAATAATTAACATTGTGATATTGTAATGTTAGTGATAACAAATCAAGATGGGAGAAAGAGTATGTTGAAACTAGCTGAAAGAATGTGTATAAGCTTTTGTGCTGGAGTGAGTGCTTCTACAGCACACACGTGGACAACACTTTCGGGCACAGGAGCTGATGATGTAAGGGTTATGACCCGTAAGAGTGTAGATGACCCAGGAAGACCAGCTGGCATTGTTCTAAGTGCTGCAACTTCTTTTTGGCTTCCAGTGCCACCAAAAAGAGTTTTTGAATTTCTTAGAGATGAAAACTCAAGAAGTGAGGTAAGCTAAGGAATTATTTCAAATGAAAAAACAATTATGCACCAATCATTATCTAATCTTAAAGTTTTAGGTTGCATTATTGTGTGATCATAGGTTGTTAGATTATTCTTGATTAAGTAAAATTGCTTTGTTTATAGTGTATGATGTATTTATTCTATACTAAGCTCATATGAAGTCATCATTTTATAAGATTTTATGTTAGCATACGTCTAGTTTCTAATATCCATCATCTTATATCAATTGCTTTGAATTGCATAAATACATCTTTGTCAATTTGCTAAACAAAGTGTGACACCGACTCCACCTTTTAATGAAGACTCTATAATAACTTTTGCATGAAATTTTGTTCCCTTTTTTTTTTTTTTATCTTATGTCATCTGACTTTTTCATAAATTATTGTCAAATTATTATACAATCATGTATAATCCCTAGTAAAAAAATCAGTACATTTACATCAATGTTGTTTTTATTATAGTTTTTCCTTACAAATTAGGGTTTTTTTGTTCAAGAGCACATTTTTAACTACTACATAAAATATTTAATTACACAATATTGGACACTTTAAGAAAAATAAAAATGATATAAAATTAACCAAAAGGCTACCAAATTCTTGAACAATTTTTTTGCTGATTAATAATATTTACCATCTTCATTTTGATCTTTATCTTCATCTTGATTTAATAAATTATTTATATATGATTCATCTAACTAATTTTCAACTCTCGAAAACAGTGGGATATCCTTTCCAATGGTGGAGTTGTCCAAGAAATGGCACATATTGCTAATGGAAGAGATACTGGAAATTGTGTTTCTCTACTTCGAGTGAATGTATGTTGACTTTAGGTCACATTTTTAATTTTCTTTTATTGATTATGAAAGCTATTACCAATATGCAAATTCCCACATTCATTCTGCTCGAATATCTGTAACCGTTTGATCAAAATTGGACTTTTCTATTCAAACTCGGTATTTTGAATTACAAAATTAAAACAAAAATTTGCACCGTCCAATTTTGATCGAATATTCGTTGATGTTCCAAATGCATGAATGCGGAATTCCCTACAAGAAATCTAAATTAAAAATGTCTTGGTTATTTTGACTAAACTATATTTGCTATATTAAATTATTTTCATGTAGAGTGCAAATTCAAGCCAAAGCAACATGTTGATATTACAAGAGAGTTGTACGGATACAACAGGGTCATTTGTGATATATGCACCTGTAGACATAGTTGCAATGAATGTGGTTCTAAATGGAGGAGATCCAGATTATGTAGCACTTCTTCCATCTGGATTTGCTATACTTCCAGATGGTACAACCACAAATGGAGGAGGTGTTGGTGAAACTGGACATGGTGGTGGATCTCTATTGACTGTTGCATTTCAAATATTGGTTGATTCTGTTCCGACGGCAAAACTTTCTCTTGGTTCGGTTGCTACGGTTAATAATCTTATTGCTTGTACTGTTGAGAGGATTAAGGCTTCTTTGTCTGGTGAAGTTGCTTGACCATCAAGTCATCTAATGTAACATAAGGTACGAATAGTATACCCTAATTAGTTTTTTTTATTAATAATCACATTAATATTTTTGTAATATAAATCACATATTAAAGATGTTGTCACTCTTGTGCAGTTAAGAAGAAGGGCAAAGGGAAAAGCATTGCATTTTGGATACTGAGGAGGCAAGAGAACTTAGGCTTATATAAAAAAGACGATGAGAAGTCAAGAGCGCACCTTGCAAGATTTCCTTCTCAGGACGATCAACTGAGGGCTGAGAGGATTAAGGTTCGGGAATTGACTTCCTTAGATAATAGTAAAAGCTACTCCTTCTATTTTAAAATATAAATAAAAAGTCAAATGTATTTAGTTCAAATTTAAACTAAATACATTCGACTTTTTGGCTTATATTTACGACTATAGGGAGTAAGAGCTAAAATTAAGATATTCTCTTCACCTTCTAAGACTATATATCTATAGTTGTTAGTGATATCATTTTGATTATGATTAAGTTGTAGCTTTAATTTGATGTAACCTCTCATGTTCCTTCTATTGTCATTTGTGCTTTAATTAGATCTTGCACTACCATGCAAACAGTGGTTAATTTCTCATTACATGATCCATTTTATCCTTCTTTAAGGTTTTGAAAATGTATGATACATTCCATTTTGTCTACTCAATTTCAGTAACTTAGATTTCTTGATTGATTATTAGTATTGTGTTCATTATTTATGACATAAATGTTGGAAAAAGTTATGTAGTTTAATGTGTCACGCAATAAAAAATGTCTATGATCGACAAATGATCTGTGTAAGTATCTTAACATGAGGTAAATGTAAGTTTACCTTAAATATCAAATTATGGGCATGTTGCTTCTATATCAAACTGACGTGTATAGGTTTAAATATGAGGCTATTGATGTGTAATTCTCCCACTTTTTGACTATGGATTTCACCCACAAAGGAAATAAGTTAAATTTAGAGCATGTTATTTTGAATTTCCACAAAGCGTGGAGAAGTGGGTATTCAACATGCTTGAATTTGCATTTTAAAATATCAAATATTTCATCTTTTAACACTTAAATTATACATATAGAATTAGTTTCATCTATTTTATTCTTATTTAATCTGGAAAAAAAAAGAGAGGAAATGTACAATGTCTACCTATCTAATTTTTTTTTATACTTATTTGTAATAAAATTTATTCACTCGATTGCAAACATTTTATTGCATTGAAAAGCTTCTTAAGCCAATGTGTAAATTAGAATGGCCAGGTTCTTTTCAAATTTGTAAATCACAAAAGAATGCAAGAAAAATAGTTTTCTTCTCCGTCCGTGAAGTTAAATTCAAAGGAGTGTAGTTTTTAAGATATTAGAGTATTTTAAAAAAAATCATTTTTTGAACAAGGAGTATTTTAAAAAGATCTATCGCAAAACTACACTCAGTTGGATAATGCATTCAAGTTGAATTGCAAAACACAATGATTTGATTGATCAGATGATCAATCAATTGAATTGTTTATTTGATTTGTCTATTACAAATCTAGATGATATGAATCTCAAAATAAAACAATATTCAAAACAAAGAAAACACCTAACAAAAAAAATACTAAAAATTAATAAAAGTAACTTGAATCAATGAAGATTTTTGAAAAGCTTATTTGTCAATTCTGCACAAAAAGTTAACAACACTTGCATATCAAAACTAACCATATATTATCAATTATCCTCAATGTATCCCCCAAGCTCTTCAATGACCATAACAAGCTTCTCATAGTTACACAGAATTTTGTTTGATAATGAATTCTAATTAATGATGTAGTTTACAAGTTACACAAAGAGTTTCATTAGAGAAGGAATGAGAGTCTCTTTTAGTATCAAGAGTGTGAAAGAATCACGAGTCTTGTTAATGAGTGCCCCCAGAGCACTCTTTAAGCACTTTAAATAGTAAGTTTTTAATGAAAAGTTGTGTATTGAATGCATTGGAAATTGTAATAGTTGACTTTTTAAAAGAATAATTACTTAAAATGGGCCAGCAAGTAAAAATATGAGTGACGAGTCATTGTAAAAACAAATTTTACGCTCGAGTCAACATTAAAATTTGTTTTGAAAATATTCCTGGATAGAAAGAATCGATCATGTTAGTAAATTTTACGCTCAAGTCATGCAGTTAAAAACTAAGAATTTACTATAATAGATTTTTTCTATCCAGGAACATTTTCAAAACAAATTTTTATACCATGACTAGAGTCATGACCCGAGTCAAGTCGTCCAAAAAAAAAATTTAATGCAAATTTTTGAAGCATGACTGGAATCAACATAAAATGAGTTTTACATAATTTGGTCAGCCTGTCTAGAGATTTTTCCGAAGATTTTTTGGTCACATGGAGGGACATATTCATGTATTAAGCTTAGAGGGGACCACATTTTTAAAAAAAAATAGTAAAAAAAATTCAAATGTACAACATATACAAGAAATTACCAGATACATCCAAAAGAGAATGAATTCATATTCAAACATAGGAGGATGAATTAACGATAAAATATTGAGTAGTTAATCATTGATAATGCGCAAGCAAAATTGCAGACAATGAGTTGAAAATTCTTAGCAAAATTGCATGCAAAACCTCACTTATTTTTTTGAGGTTAAGGGTTCTTGTTAAGGATTAATGTAATTAATTAAGCCTAAAACTTAAAAGGACTGATAAATAAACTCATATAGAGTTCACACAAAAATATAATAACACACCTATATTAAAAAAAATATTGGGGGAACCCTAACCTTTGTTGGTCTCTCTTTTAACCCCGTCCCTGACCACATGAACTGAGACAACCCTACCGGAAACTTAAAAACATGTTTTTAAAAGTGTGCATGAGATGAAAAAGGTTTTCCTAAGTTGTTATCCTTAATCCCTCAAAAATAAAAATAAAGTTGTTAAGCTCAAAGAAGATATTGAAGGATACGTCCCTCAAAAAAATATATTGAAGGATACGTCTTACATTCAATTTTAGTTTAACCTTATTTTAATATGCTCAAAGATTTCTGTTTTAATCTTTCAAAATATCTTAGGTAAAATATTCTGAAAAAGATACCGAGGAGCATGCATCCAGAGTTTTTAGTTATGTTTTTTTTTACGTTTCACATTTTTTTACTGGCCTTGAACTCAATCATTAGACATGGCAACAAAACCCGCCCCGACCAGATCCGGCCGCTCCGCCACGAATTTAACAGGAAAAAGCCGATTTAACTGGGTGCGGGTGTGGGAGAAATCTAGATTTTTAGTACGGGAGCGGGGGCGGGGAGTGCTTACACCCGCCCCGCACCTGCTTTTTGAAATTTACTTTGTTAAATTTTATAATCTTATTTCCATAAGCACCAACCC
>Ga0315913_1004815_pt1 | contig 16358 bp, 15 predicted proteins | sample MpolsnodulesMG_FD_207736 | JGI IMG/M metagenome (GOLD analysis project Ga0315913, IMG submission 207736) | Medicago polymorpha root nodule microbial communities from Los Angeles, California, United States - small nodules | ecosystem: Host-associated > Plants > Roots > Nodule | place: USA... | reverse complement strand
AGGCGTGTGATCTCTGGTGCTCTCTGGAATTGCTCGCCTTTCTACTCGCCATTGCGAGTTTGTTCGCCTTTCACTCGCTATTGCGAGTTGGAGGTGAGGGATCTTTGATGCTCACTGCCTTAGCTCGCCTTTGATCACCTTTTACTCGCCATGGCGAGTTAGCCTTTGTACTTTTCCTTTGTTTTTCAACTTTTCTCAGTATCTTGAGTTCAATTCCTGCACAATTGGGTAAAGTAAGATAGATAAGGCGTAATAGGGCAATTATCACTTATCTCTTAACTTTTCCCTAAATAACTTACAAAACAAGTAACAAAAGTGCCTTAATTATTCATTTGAATTACTACTTTCTGGCATTTATCAGGTCCCGCTTAAAAGTGGGGGTCTTAAGTAAGACCCCGGGTCTTATAAGACCTTGAAAAAGATTCTCCCCATTAGGGTACCTAATAGGTATCGGGTCTTAAATAGTTAAGACCCTCCCAATAAAGATTGTGTTAAAGGTTTATTTAAAGAAATCGCCCTTACCATTTTTGGTGATACTACATTCGAAATGCGTTCCTTATATTTATTTATATGGTTAATACCTCAAATATCCCCGCAATTGATTTGGATGAAGTTTAAAACTAGCCTTTGTAAAAATAAACACACATATTTCACCCATGTAATTTTATTTTCAGACTTTACACAAAATTACGGTGGCTATTTGAGAAATACGTATTTAACAAGGTTGGGCTGATTATAAAGAGTCTAAATTAAAGTGTCAATTTTATAATTTTTATAAGGACCATTTTCAAACCCGCACAAATGAATTCTGCTCTTTACTCAAACGATTTTGCTCATTCTCAAGGTAAATGACTAAAATACTCCTACGCATGTTAACTCACGTAGCGTGAGTTAACTCACACTAGTTATATTTTCTGCATGACTTAACTCACGCCGCGTGAGTTAACTCACACTGGTTAAAAACTTCAACAATGGATGTATAACTCATTTGAAATATAAAAAAGTGGATATGTGATTTGAGGCTAAATAAGGACATATAAAAAGTGGATATGTATGGATATGTGATTTGTGTTTTCCATACAAATAAATGCATTGTGTTGTCCATGCTTTTATATGTGTTTTGTCTACAAGAAGCCACGCATTATTGGACATTTAGAATTGTTGCAGCACGTGGAAAAAGGTTATTTACTAGTATAGAGGGAATTAGTTGCAGCGCTTGCTTTAACACTTGTGCTAACTAATAATAAGTCAAAGGCACTATAATTGTTGCGGCACTTGAATAGTTTGCTAAATATTGGAATTTCAGTGTCTGTTCATGCAGAAAATCAGAAAGGAAACGAGCATGAGTTAACTCACGCTGGGGTTCAATGTATTTTTTCTACGTGACTTAAGTCACGCAGCGTGAGTTAACATGCGTAGGGATATTTTAGTCATTTACTTTGAGAATGAGCTAAATCGTTTGGGTAAAGAGCAGAACTCTGCACAAATTACATGGCCTATTTGAATATTTGAGGTATTACAATGTTTTTTAGGTCGATGATAGTTGCCCTTTTATCATTTGTAATGCGGGATAAAAGAGTGAGGAGAGTGGGACAATTGTAATGTGGCCCATCTAATTTAACCGACTATTACTGAAATATTTAATCATTGATATCTTTCCATCGCAAACAGCTATCCGTCTCATAATAACTGAGTCATTTATATAAAAAAAATGTTTCAAAATAACTAAGTCATTTCAGTTTTCAATGCAATATTAATTATTTTTTTCAATTATAACTATAGTTAATACTATTTTCATCACCCCCAGACCAATATATTCCATTTTGTATTTATGATAGTGGAGAATCCACCAATACTTAGGGTGTATTTGTTTCAAATTTACCAAATTTATTCCTAGGAATAACATTCTTTGGAACATAAAGATGGGAATTTTATTCCAAGGTAGATAAAAAAAATGTTTGTTTAACATTATAATATTACGGGGAACCATGAAAATAGAGATTATAATAGGTAATTATTTATGAATTTATTCTCATCTTCATGGGAATTTTATTCCCACTTTTTCTTTGGGAAAAATTTTCTATTCTCAAGAACGTTTTATACCTGAGAATAAAATTTAGTAAACTTGTAACAAACATAGGCATACATATTTCTATCTTTTTATTCCCGGAAATCTACGAATATAACTTGAAACAAACGCATTCTTAACAAAAACATTTAAAACCATTTTTCTCTCTCCTTCATTTATACATTTTTCCTAATGACTCAGTTAATTCGGAACGGAGAGAGTAATATATACTGTTTACAATTATTTTAGAGTATTTTTCCTTAAACTACCATTTCTAACTTCAAAAAAAGAACAAAATAAGTAGACAAGAAAAATTATCCAATTTTAAATCAAAGAACACTTGATAAAAGATGAACAAACAACGGGATCCGTAGAAAGAAACATATAAGAGTATAACTTTAGAGCTGCTGTGTCACATACATACAAAACTCAAAACTTTGTTTTATTTATTTATTTTGCTTTAAAAGGAATAGAAATATACATTGATCACCTTTGGATTACCATTTATCAGTCAGTACATATCAAAAAAACAGTCGATGTTCAATCATTTTGTAATTGCAATACACCCTTACTTTTCCATTTGAAACACTAATTACAAGGACCATTGTTTTGATTAACTAAATCAGTGAGACTTATAGTCCCAATCCCAAAGGGTGTCTGTGCAATTGAACACCCGACTGATAAAGCGATAGGTGGTGTATAGCGTTCGCAAACAGTTCCTTTAAATCAGGATTTTGAGCTGGAACCTGACGAGCAAGTTTCTCTATAGTACTCAATACACGTTCTTGCTCAAGAACCTTACTATTGCCAACATTTAAGGCAAGATAACAAAGTAATTTTAGGCCATATACTTGATGACCATCCCTTATCTTTAGCAGACTCATTAGCTTAGGAATTCCATCAAGCTCAAGTATTGCCTTAGAATGGTCGACACGGTTATAATTGTCGGCGCACACAAATTTTATTAAGGCAACAATAACTTCACTAGCCACATTTATATCCTTGTTTCCAAGGTGTGCAACCAAAGGACCAAGAACATGAGGAACCTTACCAGGAAAGTTTCTGGCCAATGACCCAATTGACTTAATAGCAGGAATCAGCAATGTTGAATCGCGCTCTTCTCGAACCACCTTCAAAAGCTGATCCAAAACAGCCTTTGCAACCGGTGCTGAAGGCTTGAAAGCACCCCTTCTAAGATCAGCATTGGACTCTGCCACAGCCGCAATTTCCATAACAGCCATGAGACAATTGAGCCTCAATTCTCCAATCTCAGACTCAATAATCTTAGCCAGACAAATCAAGCCTTTAGTCTCAGTAATCCTCTTACAAGCTAAAAGACACCCTTTGGAGAGTTTCCAAAGAGCCTTAGCACAACTGACTTTAACATCATTCCTCAACTCGGGGTTCTGATCAGTTTCTCTTCCTCTGCAGTTGCTTCCATCAGAATTAACCTCAGATAAATTTTGAACCACCGAATGAAGTCCACTTCGAGAAGCGACAGGTTTGTTAAGAACAGTATCCAAAGACATAAACAACACAAGTGGTTTGGTCACATTAGCCCTTATAAACTCCTCACGAGCAAGAGGCTCTTGATCAGCCATAGCAGAAACCAAATTAGCAACCGAAACACGAACTCTGAATGCTGCATCCGATAGAACCTGAACAATAACAGGAACAGCGAGGTTGCTGAGAAGGAATTGAACTATCCTTTGTTGATCATCATCACCAGAAACAATGCTAGTAAGAGCATTAGCAGCTGCAACTTGAGAATCAGGGAAAGCAGAATCCTTAAGAACCTTCAGCAGAGGCAAAACACCACCTTCTTCCACAATGATGAACTTGTTCCGGTCATTATCTTTAGCAAGATAACCCAATTCGTTAGCGGCTTCAACACGATCCTTAGGGTTACCAAGCTGAAGGGTGTAAATTGAAGTCCACACCCAAGCCAAGATTGGATCATTACTTGCAATTGGAGATATCGAAAGATTAGTCCCTTTAGACTCAAATATGCTCAACAACCACATCATATCACCGTTAGAAGATTCTAGAAGATTCCAAACTTTTCGAAAATCACCAGTACTACTCATGGTTAACACATTCCTCAGGACATTAACACCTTGACTTTTGCACCTCCGCACAAGTGCAAGCGTTTTTTCTAGATTCTTTGATAATTCCCTCACCATGCGCCGGATTGGTCTATCGTTTAACGATTGATGGCTCCCTGTTACCACTCGCACGACACCTCGAAGATTTTTGCAGAGTATCTCCACCTTCTTCGCTAGTTCGCGACATTCAACTTTTGATGATTTTGCTTCCTCTGCTAGTTTTATCACTTGCTCTCCCATTAAAATCGGTATCAACAGCTCTTCTTCAAGGCTCTTTTCCTCTTCCAGTTTAGGGCTAGGGTTAGGGCTTTTCATCATTCAACACTAACTAACCACTTCACTTTCTTTCTTATGCTTCAAAAACTGAAGCTTGGAAACTGAAAACTGATACTGCAGAGATATATATGAAATAAATTTTATGGTATTATTAAAAAAACATGAAATTAAGAAAGAAGATGATGGTATTAGTGTATTACCTCGTACTATTGTGTATGAACTTGAAGGTTGAAGGTAATCTTGGTGATTGTTTGTCACTCTTGACTTTGCCTTTGTAGACGATTCTTCTGCTCCAAGAATAGCGAGTCACGCATGTTAATAAATATATCTTCAACTAACATACATATATTTGTCAAAAGCAAAGTGTGGAAACTTCTTAATTAAATAAACTTTTGTACAACTTTTTTATAAAGTATGTTTGTTTATTTTGGTTGAAATTTTACAGGAAATTACTAGAGAATTAGAACGAAACTAGTAAGAAATTAAAGAGTAAGATGTAATGAAACTCTTTTATCATATCATAGACGACCTCTTAGTCAATGCACACGGGTTGTTGTTGAAAGTACTTGAATCCGCGTAGGTTAAAGTTATTGTGCTTAGTTTTAGAAACGATGAATATTTATTAGTACTACTACAAGGAAATTTCGTGTCCAACCAATGTCTACGAAAACGTATGGTACCCAGTTTAGTTTTCATTCAATGATGTACTCCATGTATATCCACTACTCTATAATACACCTCAGATTTGTGAAATTTATGTGTGATCTCTACCACCCACGTAAGAGAACTGGTCTCAAAAACAAACAAAATCGGATTAGAAACACTTGTTGGTGCGAAACAAAACAAAACAAAACGAAGGACGTGGCATAAACATTGGAAGTTAAATTAACTAGTACCATAAAGTTGTCTTACATAATAATAATTTTTTCCCTTTTATAGTAAAACTTATTTTTATTCACTTCTATAATCAAACTAACATTTATTGTGAATTTTTGAACGGTTGTCGCATCTTAGTTGTTCAAATATCACTCATCTTTAAGAACGTCTTAGTTGACACAATAAAAGACTCGTTACATTTCACTCCATTCCACATCAAACCACTAATCTGTTCCAAACATATCCTTAAATTCTGAATGAATATGGAAGAGAACAGGAGCTAAACATAAAGGTGTTTCGGATTGTCGTTTTGCTTAAACTCATTTTCTTTCATTAAAAGAAATATATTGATTATTTTATGACATTTGTCACGATTTTCTGTAAAAAAAATAAAATAAATCCATTTCCTCACACTCAGGTAGTAGATGTAATTGCATGTTAAATTAGTTTTCTTGTGGATGGCTTTGTGAGTAGTACTAGTAGAAATGTCAGCTTGCAATTTGTGGATTGGTGGTGCTTAAGAGAAATTATAATGTATATTTGACGGGTTAGAGTACCCTTGTACTCCTGAAATAGAGAAAAAGAGCAAGTCTACAAACGAAATCGAGAGTTCATCCTAGGCTTAACTCCTTTAAAATGTGATGCCAAAATAAGAACTTACCTCCATATACTTGATTGAATAATTTACCAACTACAACTTTCGATGCCGCAGGGAATGACTCCTGGCTGTCAGTTAAATATCTGACATTAAATGGTGGGCATAGTAACTAAACAAACAATTCGAAAATTAGCAGGCCTTGTAGGTCACTCCAACTAATTACATGCATCAATCATTTACAGCACATTCCTCGTTGACTTCAGTCACTAGAAGATTAGTTCTTTTTTTTTCTTCCTATAACCTAACAACTAATGTGTTGTTTCAAATGTAATGCTGGCAAATACATGTAGTGTCTAGTTAAAAAGTATGTATCTGGTGACTACTTTCAAATAAACAAAGTTTAAGAAATTGACTAACTTAGCACCAACTACCTAGACTGCCACGGCCTCTTCCCACCTACAGGAATGGCATTGGATCCTGATGTTGAACCCTGATTGCCATAGCCTCCTCCTCCTCGTCCTCTTGAGCGAAAGCCTCCCCTTGATGCTACAAAAGGATAAGAACTACTTACACATAATCCAAAAAGAAAATACTCATGTTTAAATGTAAAAACTAACTAGAATTACCATGTTGACCAAAACCACCAGACCGAGTCAATGCAGACAATGCAGGACTAACAATCTGACCAGCATCTTGTAAGATCTTAATCAAATCCCTAGCATACTTCGCATTAGCACTGGTAAAAAAACTATATGCAGTTCCTTTAGCTCCTGCACGACCAGTTCGACCAATTCTATGGACATAATCTTCGAGGCTTGAAGGAAAATCATAATTGACCACACATTTTATGTCCTTCACATCTGCAAGAAACAAGTAAAACATCATAAGGAATTCTGTGCAAGGTTTGAGGAGAAACTGCAAATATCCTTATCCCTGCCCCGTAAGATTCTAGAGATCAAACTCAAGTCAACACATTCATCTCATCAATGTGCCCACCTGAAGCTTTAAGGGATAAGGAGAAGCTTCACCATCACTGTTATCTACCATATCCAATTATCAACAAAGTATGTATGAGTCAACCGGGCCGCAAAGATAACCAGCTCCATAACTGTGGATGGGGATCGATCAATTTGACTATTTTTAAAAAAACTGCCAACAGTGATATGACTAGGATGACATGACTTCAGGCAACAATGGCAAATTATTGATAAACTCACCTTGTTTTGTCAATCAAGTAAATCGCCACACATTAACCTGCCCCGTGAAATACAGGATCATACATGGGATACTACGTCAGAAAGTAGAGATCAATATCCCAGCCATATCAAAGGAACTCTGCCCTAGAGCCTAGGCATCCATATAACTTGACATCTTTAAGAGGATAGTTCCCAAATTAACTCCATCAAGCAGTCTACTGACAGCAGCGAAACAATTTCATTTCATCAATCCCCTGGTCAAGTTACAGGCACTTCCAACGAACTCAAAATATGACCCCCACCCACGCACACTCAAACCACAAATTGTTGTCAAGGGGAACTGGAAAGCAGCCGGCCAACTCGCCTATTGTTAAGTACTAGAATTATATCAAAAATCCTAAGATTCTAAACACAGTGATCCTACCAAGACCCCGTGCAGCAACATCAGTGGCAGTCATTATTGGACTTCTGCCACTCTTAAATTCAGCCAAAACCCAATCCCTTTCAGCCTGGTTTTTATCACCATGGATGGATAGTGCTGGCCATCCATCCATTCTCAATTGTCTAGTAACTTGGTCACATCCCTTTTTTGTTTCTGTAAATATTAGAACTCGGCTCCCATCCATCACTTCTTTCAGCAGCTTGATCAGTCTGTATTAGCAACATCAAAGTTTTAATTTGGCAAGCAAAAACATCACTATTGTTCACTATTTATCATCTGTGACTGTGAGGATCCAAACCTGTTATATTTCTCCATGTCGGTGACAACTTCGACAACTTGATTTATAGATTGATTTGCTTTCAGATATGGTGACCCAATAACTACCTATAAGATCATGATATCCCACAAGGAAACGCACTAATCAATAATCACCAAAATGAGGTTTAATTAAGCCAATTCATAGCGCAACAACTTAGAAATATAACTATGCATAAATGAAAGTATACATGTGAATTGGGAATGCAATTCAAGTAACCTTATATGGGTTGTGCAGAAACTGCCTTGCCAGAGATTCAACCTCCTTTGGCCATGTTGCACTCCAGTATAATGTCTGCCTATCTGGTCGAATCTGTTATTTCAAAACACCACCAAATGTAACTGATTAATTATACCTCCAAAGCAAACAGATTCAATATGCTACAACAGTATCAGCATTTCAAGATACTCTAAAGCCAAATTTGATTTAAATGAAAAAGATAGTAATAAATACAAAATTAAAAAGTAAACGCGTTACTTTAATTGCATAACCTAGCTTAAGTTGTCGATTTTCACTTGGGGGGATAAGTTATAACATATACCCTTATGGGAGTAGAGTAAAGTTCCATTTGCCATCTTAGGGAACCAACTTGATATTAACCCCCCAGTTATAACATATACACTTTTAATAGTGTCCTAATAGGATAATTTCTACCTAAGTAGTCATTAGCAGAGATAGCGTAGCGTCCGGTCCCCAAACGCTAAAGCGGTATGGCCCCTATGTCAAAGTCTAGGAAACATTACAAGCACAAGCACTACGCATATTAAAACTAAAACATAGAAAAATTAAAAAAATTAAAACACATTCATTACTGACAAACAAAGTTCATTACTCCTAATATTTCAAACATAATATAATTCAAGTAGCAAATAAGTTCTTAGAAACTTTCTGCTGTAATAACCTCAACTGAAGTAATTAGATATGAATTTTAAAAATAATCATAATGAAAGAAATTCCTTAGAGGAAGGTAGAGCATAGCATCTCCACTTCTGAATTGAAAGAAAGGGCAAATGTAATGCCAGGAAAATACTTCAGAACAGGGAAATCCTGCAGACTCTTATCAATGAACTTTTAAGCTAATGTTGCTTTTACTTTGCTAAATTTTTCAATGTTTTCCCTCTTTCCTGCATATTTTATTATTTTCTAGATTCTTGTCACGACAAACCATAATCCAAAGGAAACATGACAAATGAATCAGATTCTAGGTTTTATCTCAATTGCTTACTAATTGCAGGTTAGTCACAAACAGTGCCTACCTGGTTTACAATCTTCCGAATCTGAGGTTCAAAACCCATGTCCAACATTCGATCAGCTTCATCCAAGACAAGGTATGTCACTCTCTGCAGGTTTGTGTGCTGAGCTTCCAACATATCTATTAGACGACCAGGTGTAGCAATAACAATCTCAACACCTGCCAAGCACCAAACGTTAATCATCATGTTCATGTTATACCACAATATTGATCAATATTGAATAGGCCCTTCATTTATGTAAAGGCAAAACAAGTACCCATTCTAAGGTCACGAATTTGAGGGCCCTTTGGAGCACCACCATATATGCATGTACATCTAATATTTGATCGTGACCCAAATTTCATAGCTTCTTGTTGAATTTGAACAGCTAACTCTCTAGTTGGTGCTAAAACCAGGACAACAGGACCGTCCCCTTGTACTGAAAAAACGGCAAACACATTCGTTAAACCACCGATAAAATTGAAACCTTTATGGTAAAAAAATTAAACAGGGATTCAAATACATACCTAATCGAGGTTGTGCACTGACATGAACTATAGCAGGAAGTAGATACGACAAAGTTTTACCCGATCCAGTCTCAGCAATGCCAATTAAATCTCTACCAGTAAGTGCCATGGGCCAACCCTGAGCCTGAATTGGAGTAGGCTCCACAAAACCCAACTTGGCAATAACGTCAAGGCAGTAATCTAACAGCACAATATAACACATCATCAAACAAACGACGCACGAAAAGTAAGTAATAATCAATAAATAAATACAATCGTGAGGAGCATAACGAACACAAACAAAATACCAGGAAAATTCGCCTCGTGAAAAGCCCGAATTGGTTTCGGCACATCATGCCCTTCAACTGTAATATCCCTACTAGCACGGTACTGCATAACTTGCTGATCAGACATGGCTTGTATCACAGGACTTTCAACATAGAAATTCTTCTGAAAAGGAACCAAATTTCTAAAATCTTGCTTTGGAAGTGTAATGTTGTTCAAATCATCCTTAGAAGATCCATGTCTACCTCCAAATCCACCACCTCTTCCTCCTCTGCCACCACCACCTACGCGACCTCTTCCACCACTAAAACCTTGAGTTCCACCTCTACCACTGCCACCACCACCTCTTCCACCACGCCCCGAATCATATTTTCTATCACTCGCGTGACCGTTGCCAAATCTAGGGCCAAAACCACCACCTCCACCACCGCCGCGACCTATGCTAAATCCACCTCCTCCAGGAGGTGGTAAAAAGTGAGGAATCGGGGTAACCGGAGCGGATCCGAAACCAGTCGGTGCATGGGATGCATATGGAGCAGCACCGTACGGAGCAGGACCGCCGCGGCCGAAATTAGGGGGCGGCATAGGTCCAACGAGATCACTACAACAATAAAAAAAAATGCCTTTTATTCATTCCAATAATTCTAATAAACGATAATAAATGAAAACGAAAGAATGAGATTAAGAAAACGAAGGTACCTGCGACGGCCGCGAAAAGAAGTGGAATCGGAGTATCTATTGTCGTAAGGGTTCATGATTTGAAATTCTAGGGTTTACGGAAAAGCGCGATTTGAAGTGTGAGGATATGAATTTTGATGGATTGGATTGGATTAGGTTTCGAGACAAACACTCACTCACGTTGGTTCTTCGCTCTAGTCTTTGAATGAATCTCAGTACGACTCACGCGCCAATATTATAAGGCTGTGTTTGGTAATGCAAAACCGCCTTTTATTCTTTTTAGGGCAAATACATTTGCCACATTTTTATAAGTTAAGAGTTTTTTAAGCTTGTAATTGCTTCTGTAGTTACCTTTTAATCTCGTTCCTCGGAGCATTGGTAAAGAATTTAAAGATAAAAATTTTGTCTTGAAAATATAAGATGTTATTTTTGATTAAGTAATGATTAATCATTGTTTTATAAAAATTTACTTATTTTAGATAATTAATCAATGTTTCTGGGACACTCCTAAGCATTCATCCTTTAATAAATTAAACTGTGTTATAAAAAAGTTTGAGTTTGTAAGACATGTGACACCAAAGTTGTGTTTTGACCTTCAATATATTTAATATTGTTTTTTGAAGTTGAGATTTGAAATTAGGGATTATCTCTTTTAGGAGAGAGTAATAAATTACTAGGGTTTAGGGTTGTTTTGTTTATCTATCTAACTGTTACTAATAGAGGTAACATGTCTTGGTTCTTTTTTTACTTCCACCATGGTGTAAATTTTGAGCAAAATGACACATGTGTTGGGCATCGTTGTTAATTGAATGGTTGTGTCCACCATTAATTTAACAAAATTGGACTTTGTTGTTAACTAGTGATCTAACCCGTGCGTCGCACGGTTATTTGCTTTTGTTCATTTGCCTTGAACCGGATCTCGTTCAATTTCCTTCAACTGTTCACCTGCTTACCGTAATAAATATTGATTTGCACAAACAAATGTAAAAATAGAATATTGACTCGCACAAACAAATGTAAAAATAGAAAATAGTTCATATACAAAACGAAAGATAAATCATAGGTTAGAAACAAAAACAAAAAACAAATGAAATAACGGGAATTTTGGAATAGAAATACAAATTACAAACATCATACAAAAAAAAAACATCCAAAACCTACGTTCAACATAAAATAAACATTCAACTAAAAACATTACATGCTTTAACACAGCTAAAAACAAAACAAAAAAATTCTTAGTGTATAAAATAATGTCATTTAGGTTCAAAGATGAGCTACAACTACTAAGTTAATTGGGTTCAAGTGATTAATGAGTTCAACCAAATGATGAATTGTTTGCGGGAACCTGAGTTTGATTCTTGGATGAAATAGTTCTTGGCCAGACTATACTTACCTCACGATCGAACTCCAAATTACCAGTATGCATGCCAATGAGGCAAGGTGGGGACATATTTTACCTTCTCCGTCCCCATCCCCAATTCCCATATATTTACCTATCACCGTACTCATACCCAACGGGGATGAGAAATTGAATCTCATCCCCGTCTCCGACGGGTTCGAGTATCTCATCCCCGTACCCAACGCGAATCATTTTTTTAATACAAAAAGAAGTTTTCTCCAGCCTCTAGGGTAATGTTGTACTGCAGAAAAGAGAGACCGAGGGTGTGAATGTGGAAAAGGAAGATAGAAAACTCGAGTGAGTCCAGACAATCATAAGGATGAGTAGAGAAACACTTTCCTCAAAAAGCAATCGGAGAGTCCAAGTCTCTAATAACATGCCTCTACCCATGATTCCAAACCAGATTGAGACCTTGGACGATGGCTAGTAATTCGACATGAATGTTAGTTGTGTTTTACAAAACCCAGAAAAAACAAAGATCCACTCACCATCATTGTCTCAAGATGTTTGTATTGTTTGTTGCATTTCTTATGAATGAAGTTGCCTTATTATCGTTAAAAAAAAATAAAAAATAGTTACGTACACGTATTGTAATTATAATTAAATAAAGCTATACAATGTTACAGAATTAATAATATAATAACATTATCCAGTTAGCATGTCTTGAATCTTGATCAAACAGAATTTTCCCCTTTCACATTACATTTTATTCCAAAAGAATTAAATAGTCTTCTACAATCTTAATATCCTAAGTTTACATATATGATCTTGTAGTTTGCAAGCTATATCTACTTCCACATAACTGAAAGTTAATTTTTGATTTCAAAAGCTTCTCTAATTCAACAAATTAATCAGCTTGCTCCATGGACAATTGACAATTCAAACTTCTCTAAGGATACAAATTTAGGCACGTCATTACTAGTTAACTATTTATCCATGTCTTCTCCCACACATCCTGTAACCAAGGGAAAGACGAGTATTAGACTAAGAGATTGTAAAATTAAACTAGTTAAAAATTCTTGCATCCGGGTTAGAATAATACATGCTATGCTGTGATGTTAATTTAAAGAAAGCCATAGTTAACTTGACTTGCCTGAAAAGCAAATACACTGATGAAAGAAGTTGCATTTTGAGTGATATTTACTATGTGATTGGCATTCATCCAAAAAAGCTTCAATCTCATACACAAACTCTTCACCATTGTAAATCAATGTAACATCACATGTCTTTGGTGCATTTTTCTTTACAAACTCTCCTTCCCTTAATTTATCATTGCGCCTGTTAATTCATATACATAATTTAACATCATTAATTAGTTAAAGAAGATAAATATTCCTTAACAATGTTAGTGACAATATTGTCACTAATTGAGTTGTAGCATATATTAATTATATACCGTAGCTTTTTTACTCCCAATACAAGGTTGGTTATGTTAAGAATAGAGATGAGGTCCACAATGGCTTTTCCTCTGTCCTTGCTCTCCAGAATCAAAGTTTCTGCAGTTACCTGAGAGAAAAGAAAAACATGGGGACAAGAGAACAAAAATTTAGTTTAATTTTGGACTATAGTTTTTGTTGATATCATCATATACTTTAATTACCTTGGCTTCAGTGCTCAGCTGGATGTATTTCTGCAAAAGATCTTTCCTCTTATTGTTCACTTCATTTAAGTAACGTCTTACTTGTTGTGGGGTCAGTTGCCTTCTTTCAAGCATCCCAACTATCATATTCAACATTTTCACCATGCACATGTCATTTTCAAATTCAGATATTGGGATGTATTCTTGATACATAGGCATATGCACAATTTTGATGTTCATATAATTGTAAGACTAGTGTTAGCCTAATGGAAAAGCTACTAAAATAAATCATTGTTTTGGTGCTTGTTTAGTTAAACGTTTTATGCTGTCAAATGCGAGTCTTGTTGCTCAAACGCAATTTGAACCACATACTTTGTTGTTTGGGTAGTTGCAAAATCGATTCTCTGTAACGTGAAAATACCCCCAAACGCGAGTCCCTTCAAAGCTCCAAATTGGAGCTTAGACTCTAATATCTGTTTAATTAAAAGAGTTTAATGGAGATGCATTGTCATATAATAATTCGTCATATATGTACATATGTTTTTGTATGAATGTAAGAACTCATCATATTTTCATGTAGGCCTTTATTATAACCGCTTTTTAAAATAAGTGTCTAATACTCAATTCTTATTGAACAATATGTCTCCTTTCTCTTCAAATAAATTATTGATTAGGCCTAACAAGACTTTTGAGTTTTATGTTAATCCCTCCCTTTGGTAGTTTGTTCGGATTGACAAAAGAAGATACTAACTTATAAGCCTAAAGGTTATGAAGCACGCACACTGACATGCCACACCAAGAATATAATTATATGTGTCGGTTTCCGTGCTTTGTAGCCTAATTTTGTTCCCTCTATATAATTTTTTTCAAGTCTTATCACCAATTACACAAGATTTGGCGTTACCTGGCGTAGGAATCAATGTGATTGGAGGAGAGACATGGACAAGAAAAATCCTAGCACCAGGAGAAACAGCATGATCAAGAACCCATTTCACTACATCCATATCATCTTCACCAACAGCAACATAAAGGTCATCAACTCTTCTATCTTTTTTGATTGTTATGCTCTTTCCATCCTCAACTATTTCCACAATTTCTGTTGACAATAATTGTACAGAGTAGGGAACAAATTTACCGTTTTCTTCGCTACCGGTGTCCGGTACTATTTCACTAACTCTGTTTCTGTTGCCAGTTAAACCTTTGAGATCACCAAATGTTTCAGAAACTTCTGGAGTAATGATTTCTTGGAAGCTATAAGTTCCATTTCTGTCACATATTTTATGATCCTCAAATGCTTGTGCTGTTTCTGACCACCATATTGATCTAGAATAGTAATCTTTTGCTTCTTTTGGGGTGTCATTTTTATTTTCCATGTCTTTCCCTTCCTTAAAATTTCAATGAATTTGTTGATTCTAAATTGAAACTATATGAAAGAGTTCGTTGCTATCAAAGCCTCAAAATAAGTGAAGAAAAGAGATTCACTTTTGTCGGATTGCTATTGGATGCATAATTTTTGCTGTACTCTTTTGTCAATATTAGCATTTCATCGGATATGCCACTCTATGCCGACCCTTTCTTGCTTTCCATTTTTTGTAGCAACTCGATCTTTTAACTATTTAGAACTTCATGTATATTATCATCAATATTAGTCTATATTATGTATCTAGTTTCTTAACTTTGTATTATTATTTTAAAGAAATTTTTTACAAAGTTAGATAAGAGTTTTTAAAATGCTAAAATGCATATAGAGTGTTAGGATACATCACCAATTTTAATGTGTTTAAATAACACAACCGATATAAAAATATTTTTTTAAACTTGTGTATTTAGGTTTTTTGAAAATTTAAAAGCTATACTTTTCAATAGATTTTTTTTTTTTAATTTTGTATACTTTGTACAATTGATTTAAATGCACGTGTTAGCAAGACTATCTTATTTAAAAGACTCATATAGTAGCTGTGAGGTGGTTTCAATTTTTATTTCTTAAATATCTGTTGAAACCTTTTCATACGCTTTGATAGTCGTTGTAGAATTTACTATATTTTTCAGGTATGTTAGGATACGGATGGGGACTCTCTCCAGTGAGTTTTTCACTAGATACAATCCAATGTCAATCTTCACCATTGAATAATTATTTAATAATTTTGACTAAGTCAATTATAAAAAAATATGGGATTGTTATTCCAGTGCACTCTCCTGTCACTAGAGAGGATCTTCTCCCGTTAGGATACTATCATGCATGCATAGGGGTGGGCATGGTTCAATTAACCATATTAACCGAACCAAAGTGTTGAAATGGTTCGGAATAACCGAACCAAACCGTTTAAGGTTTGGAATTAATCGAACTGAACCAAAGTTTTGGTTCGGTTAACCGTTTGCTTACCTATTAACCAAACCAAACCGAACCAAAATCAAAATTTTGAACCGAAATGTATTTTTTTATCCTTTTGCAAATTTAATTGTTTTTTTTATGCTTTTGCAAATTTAATTATATTCATAAAAAAAAATTGAGGACCACTTGTAAATAAAGAAATATAATGCCAACCAAATATGAGATTCAACTCCTTAATCATAATGGATATCATGCAAAACATAAATTCTTGTGTATGGATCGTTGAAGTTATCCTAAAATGTCAACCTTCACATACAATGAGCACATGCATACATATTCATTAGTATATATAATCCATAGTCATGAAAATACATTAAGGAAATAAGTTGCTGTACATAGATTATTTCAAGTTTCTAATTACTACAAAATAGTAGCGTGTGTTTGTGGTGGTAAGAAAAATCAATGTGAAC
>Ga0315913_1004810_pt1 | contig 16367 bp, 7 predicted proteins | sample MpolsnodulesMG_FD_207736 | JGI IMG/M metagenome (GOLD analysis project Ga0315913, IMG submission 207736) | Medicago polymorpha root nodule microbial communities from Los Angeles, California, United States - small nodules | ecosystem: Host-associated > Plants > Roots > Nodule | place: USA... | reverse complement strand
CTGCACTTGAAGAAACTATCACTGCATCCCTTAAAATATACATATACTCTATGAAAGTGACGACAAATCATTGCATCAGGGTTTTTCAAATCAGCCTCAGTTCCTTGATAAGGGGTTGTGGTAACTTTGATAGTAGAACCCGCAATGGACGTCAATAATTCATGACAATAGTCATACATCTTTGTAAATTGATCTCTAAAACTCACATCAACTCAATCAACTACATAACTTTGTTCTCTATATGCTTTGCTTCTGCAGATACCAACATTTCACTTTTGTTATGTCCTTTCCATTATGAATAAAATCTTGAGGTCACGATTTTCCCTAACCCTTGTGTGTGGCTTAGCACATAACCATTTACAATTCATCACCTTCACCCTATACTCCCTACTACATGTATGCTTGCCTGCAACGTTTCTCAACTTCCATGTCTCTTCACTTAATATTTTAGCACAATATGCATCCCATAAACAACCAGTCTTGCACACAACTCTTATTTTTTGCATATCATTATTTTTTAAATGTTAAAGCCCTTCGAGAGTGTATAACATAAGTTCTCATAGCTTCTTAAACCTCTGATTTTGACCAAAAGAAAAGCCAACCTCCCAATTATAATCCACTGCCTTGTCTCGCATTTTGAAAGTTGGGAATTTGGTTTCTCCACACCATTTTCATCACTGTAAGCTCCAGTATCCAACTCATCAGTAATGTATTCATCCACATCACTTATACCTATGTCCCCAACTACACTTGATTGACATGTATCTCCTTGATTGTTAAGAGACCTCTGAAGTTGTTCAATTATGTCATCTTCAAAAACAAGATCTTCTAAGTTTTGTTTTTCCTAGGCCTTCCTCTCCTCTTTTTCCCCATAGTAGTGTTAGTCTTTTTCCGCTTATTCTTAGAGCCAACTTTCTCGTTTCCCTTGGCATAATTACCCTTATAAACTTCACATCTCTCAACAATATCTTCACCATCAACTATTTGCTCAACCTCATCAGCAATATCCCTAACAGGTTCATCATTTAAGTCAGCATGGTTTCCTTTAAAAGTCTTCATTAACTCCATACCCACCTACCTCACTATCCAAATTACCTCATATACGCACCTCATCTCCTGAGTTATCAAAATGGATGTCCAAAAACATTATCTTCACTGTCATCATTGTCCACATCATCCTCCACATGTACATCCACAATCCCACTAACATAATTATCCATAAGTCATTTCCTTAGCTTATTATCAAACACATCTGATCTAGGCCCGTTATATTTTAAGTTTAAGCTAAGCTCATTATTATTCACGTCCCAGTTAAGCCCTAATTTCTGTACCCCACTATCTACAACATTAGGTCCACTAACAACATTTTCTACACCACCTTCAACAGTGGGACCTTCTTGATTTTCCTCCACAATAGTGGGCCCCACATCTGGATACTCAACCAATCGGTTATGCTCGACTATTTCAGGTTGTGATAAAGGATATAAAACATAAAGATGGACCCTTTCAAACATTCTAGCAATATTTTTCAGCCTTCTACTACCTAAATCATCTCTCAACACTATCATTCCACCAACCAAATCAGGATCATAATACCAGAAACATTCAATCAGTCAGTAACCTAACTTTCTTAACTTTTGTAAGATTTCAAAATAACACCAATAATCCGGGTCACATTCAATTATTTCCTTTGGACCTTGATATTCAGGATGGAGGAAATTGTTAAATTCCCTAGCATGATGTATCACACACTCAAATTTTCCCTTTGTATGTTTGGAATCATTTAAAAAAGCAAAAACCCTAATAAAAAAGCATGCACATATTTCGAAATAATGGACCACATACAAAACAAACGTACAAAACCATTTTTGACACACATACAAACAAAATTCACCTTTTTATGTGAATAATAACCCTAGAACTTTCATATTCATCGATACAGTACCATAATAAGAACAAATATCAACAAAAAATATAAACCCTGGACACATTTAGAAACCCTAGTTAGAACAAACAACAACAACAACTCGTCAATAATATGAAGAAACAATAACACACTTGGGTTCGTTCGTTTTCCTTGGTACCTTTGTTCGATCTGTCGATTCGCTGATCTACTCCCTTTCTTCCAGTGTTTGTTACTTCGTCTTCTCTCAATCGCTTTCTCTTTTTATGTTTTCATTTCTCTCTCTACGTTCAGAGATTTGGAAAAGAAATGTCACGTAACAACGTCACATATGAACATAATTAATGTTTTTTTTTTAAAAAAATGAAAACTATCATAAGGGACCACAAGGGTAAACGAAGGAGGACTTACCGGACCAAAATGAAACTTTTAAGAGTTATGAGACCAAAATAAAAAAATAATAATAAGCTAAGAGACCGAGTGTTGAATTAAGCCTTTATTAATTAAAATGTATATATTCAAGCCCATAATTAAGGGTATGAAAATATTTGCAAGTCCATAAGCATATTAAGCTTGCACATGATAGAAAAACATTTTATAATAAAAATGGATTGGTCTGAATGATAAAGGACTTGAACCCATTAAGTTAGTCGTCATGGGTTCAATTCCTGGTTCTTGCGTATTGAAAAATTCTTGTTGGAATGTGAATCCACATTCTCTGTCCAATAGGTTCACCGACAAATATTAATCATTGCTAAATGAAGGTGAAAACTTTATGCAATATCATGATAACAAAAAAAACTTTAACAAAAAAACTTTTATATATCGGTAATTATGTATCACTTATTTTGTATAAGGGCTAAAAATATCGTAGTTTTAAAATATTTCAAAAGGTCAAAATATATTTTATTAAAGATTTTTTAAATGGTTTGCAATGAAAATCAATTTGCGCGTTCAATTAATTTATTTTATTTGGCAGAAAATTGATAAACAGAAGATACTTAATCTGACTAGGCTTAGAGAACATCATAAAAAGAGAATGTTAACAATCTGAATAGAAATACAAGTCCACACATTGGTTCACAAAAAGAATGAGTTTCAAAGACTGAAAGGCATTTTTCCTATAAAAATTTTTTTGAAGAGTATTCCTCTGGTCCCTTCGGCCCCTAATAGTAGTCGTGTGAGTTTAGCTCACTTGATAAAGGATAAATGCATTTATATGTAGAAGTCGGGGTTCGAACCCTGGAGACTCCATTTATTCACCTTTACGATGAATTTCTCTATCCGCTAAGCTATTTGACAAAAAAAATATTTAGGTTGAAAAACATCAAGAGTCCTTTAATAATTTAATTGTTTGGAAGAGTTTGAGTTTAATTTATAGGTGAAATAATTCTCGATTAAACTTTACTTACCTTTTGCTTACCATGTGTGCAAGAAACAATGGAAAAAAAATGGAAATAAGACCATCTCCATTGGGAGGGTCTTAACTATTTAAGACCTAATACCTATTAGGTACCTCCAATGTGGAGAATCTTTTTCAGGGTCTTATAAGACTCGGAGTCTTACTTAAGACATTCACTTTTAAGCGAGACCCGCACTCTTTTAATATTAAAAAATTGAAATATATTGATATAAAGTTATTGATACTTGATTAGTGAGTCTCATTTAAAAACTTTGTATAAGATCTGAGTTGGAGTGATTGAATGCTTATTAAGTATTACTATTAAAAAATTATAAATGAGTGATGTGTCCACGTGAGATCCATTTAAAAAACAAAAATGGATGTGGATGCTCTATGGGTCAAATCATCGGGGGAACACATGTTATTCATAAAACTTTTTTCAAATGCAATATAATGAAATTTTGAGTTGTGACAAGACCACAACACAGAAAGCCTATACGTAAAAGACACAACATACTTGTGAGCTCATAAGCACCCATTTGTGTCCTTTTGTAGGTTTATACATATAGGCCTTATGCAATTTTGCTTTTCATTTTAACTTTCACTTTAACCCTTTAAAGGTAACATTCTCCTCCATCTAATCAGTGAACAAACTTTCAATTCTTTGACTTTCTTCTGCTTTACTACACACAACAAATCTGAAATTTAACCTTAGCTTATTCAAAAAACTGTAGAATACTATCATTAGCAAATTTTGAAAGCTAGCACAAATGGTTAATTATGTGTATTGTAAATCTAGAGTTACCGAGTTTTATCTTTATCGATAGAAAAATTATTTCTTAATGGTTAATTTTGTGGTCTAGAGGTGAAACAAGATTTACATTTATCATACTTGATTTTATTATTGAATCAATAAGTTTTATTATTAGAATTTGATTCGAGGCTGACCTACTCCAAATGCTCGTATGATACGAAGTGACTTATTACTCTAATGGTAGAAAATAAATTTGTACATGTTACAAAACTAATTTATTTATGCATATTAGACAGTCGTTCGTAACGAGTGTTTAATCTTCTTATACACTTAAATAACCAAACAATTCAAAAACAAGATAGCCAATGAAGTTTAGGGCAAATGCTTGGTGTGAGTCAGTGTTGTAAAAACTTGATGATACCAAGTTCAATTCCTATTGGAAGAAAAAAAAGTACAAACAAAAATATGTCAAATGTATTACTTTGTAGAGTTGTAAATACAGAATCAAAGAAACAATATATAAACTGAATTTTTTTCTAACAAACTTTAATTGATTTAAACTGAGAAACCGTACATTAACTGTTGAGGCATGATGTGAAGGAAAATTGTCTCACATATTTCTTTTCTATGCTATTTACAAAAGGGAATGACAAAGCAAAATGAATAGCCCTTAATTTCTCATCATCAACATAAGCTTGAACTATCTAGGAATATTCTATAATCCCTAAGGCTCCATGCTCATGAGGATCCTTGAGTGCATTTTCTCTATCAACAATGATTTAGTCATGCCAACAAAGAAGCATAACAACACATCTTCTAATTATGTATAATCTTCCTTTTTGCTCTTTGAGATAACCTCCTAGCTTTTTGGATGACACCTTCTTCTTTGAACCTCTCATGTTTGAATCACTACTACTCCTCATCTTTGAATACTATACAAAAAAGAAAAGACTTCAAACTCTTTTGTAGTTTGGAGAGACTAGAGAGTGATGGAGCAATGTGTGAGTGTGTGTTGAATATTGTTGAAAAGTTGGAACTCCTTGAAGAAGTGTTTGTTGATGGGGGCTCTAAAAGGGGTTCTTATATAGAGAAAAGAAATGTGGTCCATGGTACAAAATAAAATGTCGATAGGGCCCCCCAATGCAGATTCCAAGCCCCATTCTCTCTGCACCAACATTTATGTGACATCAACCACCAAGATAAGTGGTCGGCCATTGAGCTAAACAACAATGTTTAAGTTAATTAGGGTTACCTAAATAAAAAGCCATTGTTATCCTAGATATTTGGGTTTTCCATGGTTTCTTGACCATGTTATAAGAACCCATAATTTGGGCAAGACACAATGAAGCTTCCTAGTATGTACTATATTTTCAAATTAAAGTTCTATATCAACTTAATTAAGTAAAACAATATTTCGAACTTCAAAATTATAAGGGTTGAACAATTTGATCCATTAATTATAGAGTTAGTAAATTAGTCACTCAAATTCAACAACACCAATCAATTTAGTCGCTCAATTAACATATCTCTTTAGTGAATATCCATCAAAATCAAAGAAAAACTTACGTATTGATTTGAATTGTCTCATTATATCATGATGTATATAGATAAACATAAAACCTTTAATTATGTTGTTAAGTTTGAAAATAGAAGCGATTAATGGATTGACATTGTTAAATTTATATAACTAATTCTTTAATAACACACATCTTATAAGTACAATTCATATGATAAAAGACACTAAAAAAATTTGATATGTTGAAATATAAGTTTGAATCTGCAATACCATTTTCTCGTCATTTAATATGCGTGAATTTTGATGCTAGTTTCTTGAAACAAAATTAATGACACATACATATATACTCTTGTAAATTTGAGTTCTTACTAAACAAACAAATGTTAGGTTCTTATCAAACGTTAATGTAAAACTATTTACATTGTCAATGCAACTCTCATTTTCTCTATAAACTTTTGTAACAATACAAGAATAACTAAAATCAATGATGAAATAATAAATTTCCTCTCTAATTTACTTCACATGTGAAATTAAAAAATATAATTATTAATAGAATAGTTTTAGCAATCTTATCATAATTATCACGTTGTTTAACTATATAGGTTTACCAATTTGATTCACATCAATCTCATGTGCAATTTCCTCTTCAAATTAGGTTAAAGTTTTTTATGTGTGCTTAGTTGTTAGTTTTTTCACCGGATAGTGTTAGTACAAATGTTAGGTGAAAAGCAGAACTGATGTGTTACTTTGGTCTTCACCCATTTTCCTACCTCAAAATTAAAATTTCTATCTTCTAGAGCAAAATTAACATATACCAACTTTATATCTATGATGCACTATAGATTGTCCCAAAACTGTAATGCAGGCTAATAGTCAAAGTTAGGCATGTGATTTCTAATATGTGATATAAAGACAACTATGTGTCAGATAAGGTTATCTTAAAGGACATTAGAGTATAAATGTAAAATGTATGGTTTCTGGCTCCACGAGTTATGGCTTAATGTGCTTAATCGTGTGCCAATGACTACATTCTGACAATGTCATTTTTCATTGTGAAGAAGAAAATAATTTCTGACAATGTCATTTTTCATTTTGTACCCATGTAATCTCAAAAGTAATTACTATGATTTTTTTTTTGAAGTTACTACGATTTTTTTTTTAAGTAACTACGATGTATTTGTGAAGACATCAAAAACATTAATGTTAAAATATTTAAATTTGGGTCTCAAACATTTTTTTTTATTTTTATAATTAAGTAAATCCACAACATTTTGAGATGGGGAAATGTAAGGTATATTTTTTACACATAAAAGTCAATTTATGTTAAGAGAGATTCATATTTATGTTAGAATAGATAGATTTACAAGCTTTCGTGAAAATATACAGCCAAGAAAATGTTAACTTGTCCGCATTAGTTAAAGAAACAAATGTAGTAAAAAAAAATTAGAACTTGTATAATCAAATACTTGGAAGTATAGAAAATGTTGTTTTCAATACAAAACTTACATATTTTGTTTTTTTGACTAATGTCTCGGTGACACTAGTTAGCATGAACCTACATAATATACAGCTTCCTCTTAAAAAAAACATAATGCATATAACTTTTTTTTTGACACAATAATGCATATAACTTGAGAATTCAAACTTAAACCTAGGTTATAAAGGGTGCAAGCTTAATATCAAGAGAAATACTTTGTTGGACACAACCTCAAATCAAAAATATTTAGACACACATACATGATTGATAAAATTTAAAATAGAAATGATATTAGTTAATGTGACTAAATTATTTCTTTTTTAAATTTTATCATTTATGTATGTGTGTCCCAATAAATGTTATGTAAGATTGTGTCTATGCAAAAATTGCTCGAATATCAAATCATCTATGCCAATTTTTATAGGAAAAATGTAATAAATTTAATGATTATTTTTTCTTTCTATTGTTCTAATTTATGTAGTCATTCATATTTGTATCTCTTACCTTGTTTTCCCTGCTTCCAGATTATGGCTTAGTGTATGAAAGGGATAGAATACTTGCTGCGAATTCATTCTTAGTGACTTCTTTAAACCCGGCCAGTGCTTATTATAATATTTAATTAAGGCTTATCGTAACTTTAACGACAATCACAATCTCAATATGTTGTGTCTTGTGCTCCACCCATGTCACTTAGAATAGCAGCTTCTATTTATCTAATTCATCTTCTTTTTTGTATATAAAAAATTATCTTTTTTTAGAAAACATAAATATAAGTTTTACCTTCTAATCTTACTTAAAATAAAGAGAAAGTTTTACCTTCTAATCTATCCAACGGTGAAGCTAGCAAATTTTGTATGAAAGGACCGAATATAAAGAAATAAAATAAAGTAATTTTTTTTCGACAAAAAGTAGTAAATTTTTAAAATTAGTATATTAAATTTAGTTTATCAGGATATAATTTACAATAACTTTACTTATATAATGTCTAAATTATAATAACATTAAAAGAAAACTCGCAATAGCTATTAATAAATTGAGTTCGATAATACTTTAAACAGTCATATTTATCTGTAACTTTGTTGCCATATCTTTTTCAATGTAAAAAACTAGGAAATTTGCAAGAAACTTCTCATCCATTTTATTTTTGAGAATTGTTTTAGCAATTTTTATTGATAACAAAGCTTTTTTTTTATAATTAATTAAGACACCAGAAGTGTCAAAATAAGAAAAAGTTAAATATGTAAAACAAGTTGCAATCTTTTGATTTTTATTTTTTTTTGTATCTATTAATTGTTGATATTGTATCATTAGGGTAGCTAAATAAAAAATTTTGTTTGGGATAGCCAAAGCTACCCCATGCATACTCAAAGTTACACCCTTAACTCTATCGGTTGAAGTAAAGACCCACGTGCTCGTCTATCTACTCTTTTATTTATGGCTTTATTTTTTATCCTTAATCAAAGACTGGTTTTAATAAGACAGCGAGGAAGGTGTACAGGAAATGAGGCACATTGTTAAACAAATAAACATAAAATTGATGGAGAATTGAAAACGTAAAAAACAAAGAAAACAATAAAAGTTTGAGCTTGGTTTATGTGTTTGAGCATGGGTATATTTTTAAAATGTGATATCCATGTCGAATTATGGGGTCCAAGGAATCCATTGTATTAATCCAAACCCTAAGGTGTGGGAGAGAAATGTGTAACCATAAGGGACATGGGAACTTTAAATATTTCTTGATAGCATTCACTATGGATTCTGTCTAAACCATGTCCCTTTATGGCTTTAATCTAAAAATACCTTAATAGACCAAAACGCAAAGCTGTAGAACATTAAGAAGACATGTAAGCACGTGAAATGCTCGTGAGTGGCAATGGTTTTTGCCTTTGATACTTTAGACAATCCAAGATTTCTTGCTTGGTGTTTACAATTTGAAATTCTCTTGTCCACTTCATGTTTCAAGAAAATCTTGATTTTCCATTTAACAATATGTAATTGTTTTTATAATATAGAAGCATAAAAGAGTATGTTATTTTGAATATTTCTTGGTTTAATCAAATTGAGATTATGCACATAAAACCAAATATCTCTATTAGTACGGTTCAGTGTACTTGGTTTGGTTGTCTTAGATACACGACAATATGTACACACAAAAATTTCTATTAAATTTAATTTAGAGATGTCACTTTGAAGAGCTTGTTTCTCAGGTCAAATACCTCTTACGATATTTTAAGTTAGATATTTTTAACAAGTTAATCATTTAAGTTTTTTTTGTTCTATTGCAACAAGTTGATCCTTTACGTCATCAAATATTTTCAGCATTATCTTTTTTTTCATCAAACTCAGTAAAAATGTGTTTATATGAACACTTAATGTTAAGTTTGTGAGATCAAATTCACTGCTCATAAACTAAGACTGATATATGTATTATTCAGTCTTTACTTGAAATGAAATTAAACGATGTTGTTCATGTAACATTTACTTGTAAAATTAGGTTAGAATCATGAAACACTCATTGACTTTATAAATAAAACCACTCATTGCATTATTTCCATTTTTTACATATAATTTTTTTAACATTGTATCATTTCCCATCTTTTATCAATTACAATGTCACCTCAAGAGTCTTATACTCTCTATCTTATCATTGCTAAATAGAATTCGGAATGGACAGAAACTAATATATTCAATCGATTTGACCTTTCTTAAATTTCATTAACCACTAGATTTAAATCATTTTGATTATGTGTATAAGCTATGAAACATAGAAATGAATGATTCTAGTATTGCTATTTTCAATTTGAATAACGAGAGTTGGATTAAAAGAATTTAACTATGCATAAAACCAGTTGTTAGTAAAATGAGAAAATTAAAAGCTGATAATTAATACATCCATGATTTTATGTATAAGACGTACATATAACATCAACTAGGGGTGGGAAAAGGCCAGCTCACTCGTCAGGGGCCTATGGCTCGGCCTACTAAAAGCCCGGCGCGACCTAACTCGTTTAATAAATGGGTCAAACTTGAGCTTTTAAAAAGCCTATTAATTTAATTAGGTCAGACTTAGGCTTATAAAAAGGTCTATCAAACCTATCAGACTGGCCCGTATACGAGTATATTACATTTTTCCATATTTATTATTTATATTTATATATATCAAAAAGAATCATTGATCCTTCAAATTCTCATGCCACAATTATTATTTTTTCAGTTTTTTTTATTTTATTTTGTATGGCTTGCTACTGATATGCCTAAGGTCAAGTATGGTTATTAGATTAAGTTTGAATCCTTGCTCTTACCAGACATGATTATTCTTGAGTTTCTATCCATCTATAAATTTTACAATTGTGTTTCATTAGTTTAATCTATATCTAATTAATGTTTATCTCTATATTAAGTATGTTGTACAAATTGAAAGGAAAAAAAATTGATGAACAGACTCTGTTTGAAATTTGTAACATAAACTAGGCTTTTAGACAGGCTAATAGGTCAGGTCAGACTTTTAAAAAGGCCAAGTCAGGCTTAAAGTAAAGCCTTTGACATGTAAAAGGTCAAGGCTTAAGCCTTAGTTTTTTCAACTAAGCCTAGCCTATTTAAGTAAAGCCCGACTCGACCCGGCTCATGCCCACCCCTAACATCAACGATTGATTTATTTATTTATTATCTAAAGTAAGTTATTCCTGTCTCTTGACAAGTCATTGGATTGTAAGGTGTTATCCTTCCACCTAGGGCCGTATCTGAGGCAGGGTGAAGAAAGCGACCGCCCTAGGCCCCAAAAATAAGTACGGAATTTGAGCCCCAAATTTTTTTTTAGGGGTCTATTAGGCCTAAAAAAAAATTCTTAGTTTTTTGTATCAAGTTTGATGTTTATATATATTTATTAGTTAGCATCCAAACTATAGGTTCGCCCTCAAGCCACCAGAATCTCAGAAACGACCCTGCTTCCACCTAGACGTACCAAGTTCAATATTAGGGCATCGAGAGAAAGAAGATCTAAGGTAAGTTACTCAGAATTAATAGTATTAATAAATTTGATTTTTGTTATTGGTTCCATCAGATAACTTAAATATATACTTTTATGGTCCCATGAGTAATAATTCATGATATGGGCAAAGAATAAAAATAGCATAACTAGTTAGGGATATTTGCTGCCAATCAAGGATTTTCACATGTGATGGTATTGTTTGTCCATGCTTTGAAGGGCAGATACGCAGTACGAATAATTATGGTGGAGCATTTGCAATGTGTATTGGCCAGAACCTGGGAGGGTTTAGTCAGGATAGCAGATTGCTGGGGTATGTATAATATAACTACTACATTAACGATTTGGAATAAGAGACATACTAGATATTATTGGTTTCCATGACAATAATATTTTTGTTTTTTTGTAAGGTAATGTTAGTACTGAGTTTTTTTATATACGAATTTCGGATTTGAAGATAAGTTTGGGCATGCGGTCGTATTAAATTTTTTTAGGCAGAGCATGACCAACCCAAACATAAATTGAATAAAAATGTTTTTTATATAAAAATTTCAGATTTGAATTTGAGTTTGGACATGAAGCAGCATTAAAACTTTTAGCAAGAGTATGATCGACCTAAAGATACGGCTAATGAAGCTCGCTTTAGGCCTCCGAACAAAAAATACTATTTTTTTATTAGATTTTATAAACAAAAGGGTCTCATATGCAAACTAAAAAGGTCTCATATTAAAATTTGTGTTATGTCTCACCTAAAAATGAAAACTAAATCTATCGAAATAATAATTTTAAGTTAATATCCACGAGGACTGTGTTAATCTCAATTTAGCAATAAGATTAATATTTCGGATGTATAAACTTTAGGTTTGCCATAGGCAGTTCGATTTAGTTGCATAAAAAGTAAGAAAGCGAGTAAAAGTCAATTAAAGTATAGGAAATGTGCGGATTAGGTCTTTCGAATCCTCTGACTACGACTGCTTGGTAACTGCACCTATTTTATATGAATACTCCTCTAGTTTTACGATGGTTAACAAAAATAGTTCTAATCAATCCCTTGAGTTAGAACCCTCTTTTCGGATTACAACCCACAATTCCTTAGGTGATCTAATATCCCTCAAAGGTATTAAAAGTGTTAACTTAATATCACAAATAAACGATTATATCTATTTCTAGACTAACCCTGTTTATTTGAACAATTCAATTAGGTTTAAGTTGAAAGTTATGATCAGTACTCATTCATTTTCACAAATTCATGTTATATGTTGTCAATATATAAAATTAAAAAGCATTTAGAACAATTGAATTGAATAAAACTATATTAACATTCATAAGCAATAGAGTTTCACAGCCAGATGTTTCAGACAATCTTACATTAGATTCATCTCCAGACATAATCTCTAAGAGATTTAGCTACTCATAACGTAAATTACAAATAACATAATCAATTTTTTTTTAATTGGCGAATATTATTCACGTCAAGTAGTACTAAAAACAGTACCACTCGCGACAAGGAAAAGAAAAAAATACAAATGCACCGTACATAGGCGGAGCACCTAAAAACAACCAATAGAATCAAACTACAAACAAACCACCACAAAGCTAGTCATGATGCTAAGGTATGCAAAAAGGAAAGAAACATGAAACTGAAACACAATGACAGTAGGATCAGTTCCAATCCTTGCCTTGCATACCCAGGCCTCAACAGTAGCTCCCAAAAAGCAAGCAAGCGCTCCAACCTCACCAATTACCCCAAATGGAAACCAAAACTCCATTAAATTAAAAACAGCCACTATAATGAAGGAAACACAACCAGGCTTTGCACATATAACCTTTAGCCAAATTAAAACATTTACCTCATCGGACACTCTTGTGGATTCCAAATCCACTCATAATATAAACAAGTTTGTATAGAAAGTCTACTCAAGCTCCACTGCCACGACATCACCATTATTTTCAATAATAATTCGTCAACATATTTCGCCTCATTCCGAAAAATAATGTGATTCCTAGCTTGCCAAATAGCCCAAATGGTAGCATGCTAAATAATCCACAACCCCTTACGAATCCTCTTATTTCTCCCTTCATTACTCCAACATGCTCAATGCACAAACATATTCGGAGGAGTAATAAAAGAGAAATCAAGCCAATTCATAACACTTTCCCAAACGTTTGCCGTGAAATGACAATGTAAGATGAGATGTTTGGATGACTCTTCCATTCTCCCACACAAAACACATAACATAGACTCAGTCGGGGGTAAACAATTTCGCCTAGAAAGATTACTTCTCGTGGGAACTCTATCTAGAAAAAGTTTCCACGAGAAAGCTATCACTTTCAAAGGGGCCTTACTTTTACAAATAGTCTCAAAAACTCCCCTTTCTTCCACACTCCATACTTCTTCCTCCAACATCAAACGCACCAACTTCAAATAACAAGATCTCATTGAGAAAGCACCACCCTCCTCCGGTCTCCAACCCCAACTATCTGGCATATTCTCCCTTCTATGGCCCTCCAAATCCTCTTTCAAGCTAATTAGAAATTCCTCCTCCCAAACAGTTGAAGCATTCAAACATACATAAACTGACAGTGAGTTGGATGGAATGGCCATCTTTTCAGTCTTGTGCTCTCAAAATCGTGCTTCAGATCTCCAAAATTCAGAACCCTTGTTTTTGATACAGGATTAGCTTAAATAGGAAAATTTTGTGACCAAAATCATATCACGATCCTCAATAATCGTGCCACGATTCCAGCTTTAGACCAAAAATCTTTCTCGAACCATCTTCATAATTGTGCCACACTTAATAAAATTGTGCCACGATTTCATAGGCAGAAGCAAACTTCAATTTTGGTCCTAACATCGTGACACGATGCAACTATTTCCTTTTCTTCATATTTTCTTGCTTTTCATACTCGTGGCTGTCTCAAATTGCAATAGTCTCGATAAGAATATCAAAATAAGTCTAAAAAGTTACGTAATGACAATCAGGTCTCTACAAATAAAATTTATTGGGATGACCTTGAGAAAAAGTTTTTCGTTCATTTGAATCCTAAAATGTTCAAGAGAATAGTCTTCGCAACATGTAAAAGATACTTGATTTATACCATAAACTAAATTTAGGTAGATTTTGAAATTTCGTTGGAATCGACTATAATATTTATTTAGTTAAAAAAAACACATTTACAGAAGAGTAATGATATTTGTACAACTATTTAATGATAATTTTGTGACAACCTTTTTCTTTCTTTCTTCTTATTGGTCAAAACCAATATAAAGAGAAAAAGGAAGAGATATAGTAAAAACATAATAAGTATAAGAGAGTTATCCAAAAGTTATCACAAAATGACCGTACAAATATCATTTCTCGTTACCGAAATACTTAAATATTATCCATCAACAATCTCGTATTGTCAACGGTACAATTTTAAACACATCACACCCTTAATGTGATGAGTATCGAAGATTTTAAGTTGAGGAAATAGATTGCATTAGCCCGGAGAGATACAGTTACATGATTACAAGTCTAAATATTGTTTATTTAGACAAACTTACATAAAAGAAAAGTATGAAAGAAAAATGAATAATGATATGATATATATTTTATGACTTTGATTTGTAATTATGACCGTATAAGTATTTTTCTAGCCCAGGAATATAGAAATTGCTCTTCAAATTTCTAAAATTGCTCACAGGCATATACAAATTACCTTTTATCCTAAATGGTAGTTATCTACCGTTCATGTAAACAAATAGAGGAACGTAGGTTAGAGATATACACGTGTTGAGGAATGAAAATTCATGAAATTTCCAGGCGGCAAATCTTGGTGTCATATTCTTTCTTTATGTGTACATTGAATTGTTGATTATTCTTTTTTCAGAATTCATAAAAGTTTGTTGTGGATATAGATATAGGTTAGGAGAAATTACTCGAAACAATTGCTTTAGATAATACTTGGTTCTTTACTTGTGCATGTACTTCTTATTCAAATTTTGTAAAAAATTTCTTCAAACGTCATTCTAAATACTCATGTCGTGTGGATGATTCCAATAATATTGTGAGCCTCCTTTACGCAATTTTTAATGCTCTTTGATGTTTATATATACCACACTTATTCAACTAACATTCTTTTCTTTTTTTTTTGTCAAAATTCAACTAACATTATACTATATATAAATTGATTTTTATTTGAAGCATTTCTACTACAGTGATAAATACTAGTAATAGTTTTGCTTGCGTATGGAGAATTATTACTTTTTTTTACAAGAATTTTTATAAGCTGAGCCTTATTGTTGCTTCATTATATAGTTTAGTTTAAAGTGTATAACAACACACATTTTTAGCAATCAAAGTATATGAAATCAAACACTAAAAAAAGCAAGGTGATTAAAGCATCTAATGCTCATTTTATACCATTAAGTCTTTCATTTCACTTACGATATTGCAGAATGCACACAACAAAAGATGGGATGGAACTTATCATGCCCAAAATTACTACTTACAAAAGGAGATATTACATTTGCTTCAAGTATCCACTATCCATATACTGCATAGCTCAGTTGGGAGAGATATTGCATTTTATATGTAGAGTCAGGGTTCGAACCCCGGACACTCCACTTCTCCACAATTAAATTGTGTAAGCTCTAACCATTAAGCTACTTAACCAAAAAACAAAAAAGTATCCACTATTACCAATACGTGCATATCTCTAACCTACGTAGCTCTATTTGCTGGAATGTATGAGTAATTTAATATAAGGGAGCAAAAAATATCTTGAATTGCTCAACGGTAGTTAAGTGCAGTTGGAACGGCAAGGTAATTTCGGGATGCCTAAGAGCAATTTTGGAAGTTCAAACAGAGTTTTCCATAACCTAGGGCCATTTTATTTTTGAAAGTAAAGTCCGTTAAAAAAACTGGGCACTTCTGGTAAAACGATAGTTTTACTATATATACTTCTAACGTTAGTTTCCGCAGCCCCTTACAAATTTTGACCATGCCAAATGCCTTTGAAATGCTTTTAAAACAAAATTTTATTTTATTATATAGGGTGCGTTTGTTTTGGATTATTTTTAAAAGAAATATATTTTTTTATAAAAAATAATCACTTTTGTCAGTTCTAAGTGTTTGTTTAGGATTTTTATAAAAATTATTTTATCAAAAAAATCTATTTTTACTCCAAAAATGAAAAGTTATTAGGATTAGATTTTTTTTAGAATCTATTTTTTTCAAAAACAAGGAGGTAACACATGAACTAGTTAAAAATCATTATTTTTAAAAAAAGTGATTTTTTGGATAGTAAACAAACATAAATAGCTTTAGATTTTTTTTTAAAATCTC
>Ga0315913_1004809_pt1 | contig 16368 bp, 14 predicted proteins | sample MpolsnodulesMG_FD_207736 | JGI IMG/M metagenome (GOLD analysis project Ga0315913, IMG submission 207736) | Medicago polymorpha root nodule microbial communities from Los Angeles, California, United States - small nodules | ecosystem: Host-associated > Plants > Roots > Nodule | place: USA... | reverse complement strand
AATGTGCTAATTTAAAGAATTGATTATGCTATTTCTGCAACTATAGATTTGAAGAACTATGAGAAATAGCATGATTTAAAGAACTAATTAGTGAACATGTCCCTTGCAGAACTGAAGCTAATTTAAAAAACTAATTAGTGAACATGTCCCTTGCATTCAGCTTTAATACCCTTTAAGAAAACAAGCTTTCTATGAGAACTATGAGAAAACAACTTTAGATTTATAACTTTAACTTAGGTGGTGTTATTGTTGTTGATGGTGGAGTTGTAGTAATGAGATGATGATGATGTTGTTAATGGCTGTTGTTTCTTAATTTTTTTTCTGGATAAAAAAGGGGAAGGAAGAAGATGAAGAAAGCAAAAAAAAAAAAGTTATTTAACAGCCAAAACAAACAGAGAGAGATAATTGATTAACGTTTGACAATTTTAGGGATTTTTTTAAAGTTTCTTAAAAGTCAGGGGGTTTTTGACAAAAGTTACAATTTCAGGGGGTTTTTTGCCTATTCACTCAAAAAAAATTGATGTTAATTTGACGGTTGGCGTTTTTACCGTTTGCATTTACACTGACGCGATAGAGTACAAGTTACAACTATTTTTTTTTGACAAAGAGTACAAGTTACAACTTAAAACCCCAATTTCCACTACCCTGTGTATTATTACCATTTACCACCCCTTCAAGGTTTTCCACCGTTATTTGTAACGTTATAATGGCACATGGTCACACGCTCGCAACCTAATAGCCGCAAACGTTGTACTGTTTTCGAAGTCACAACGGCTAGTTTCTTCTCACTTCATCACTATCTATAAATAATACAATAATCCAAGGAACCGCATCAATGCAAACCACCCCTTTGTGCTTGTAAAGTAACAAAACTAACACACCACATTCAGCTGTCAGAAAAAAGCACCATGGCTGTGTTCTCAACAACTGCTTCTGCTTCTCTATTGTTCTTGTTCCTTCTCTTTGGTTTCTCTGCAGCTAAGGAGCTATTGGTTGGAGGCAAGATAGATGCCTGGAAGGTTCCATCTTCTGAAGCAGACTCACTCAACCAATGGGCAGAAAAGTCTCGTTTCAAAGTCGGTGATCATCTTGGTAATTTTTCAATATTCATTCAACTACAAGATTAAATAAACCCCTTTTTTTACTATCATAATTTTCATCACTGACATTTTTTTTTCCTTTAACCTTTGTATTGCAGTCTGGAAATATGATGGTGGGAAAGACTCAGTTTTGCAAGTAAACAAAGAAGACTATGCTAATTGCAACAGCTCAAACCCCATTGAACAGTACAATGATGGGAACACGAAGGTGAAGCTAGACCGACCTGGACCATTTTACTTCATCAGCGGAGCAAAGGGTCACTGTGAGCAGGGACAAAAGCTCATTGTGGTGGTTATGTCTCCAAAGAGAAAATACATGGGAGTTTCACCTGCACCATCTCCAGCGGAGTTTGAAGAAGGAGGTCCGGCTGTTGCACCTACTAGCAGTGCGCCGGTGCTGCAAACTGGACTTGTGACTGTTCTGGGTCTGTTAGCTATTTATGTGGGTTTTCTCATATGAATCACCGCACCTAATTAGGCTATAGTGAAGTTATTATGATTCTTTTTTTCTTTTGTAGCGATTCATTATTTTTTCCAAAGCTTATGAATAAAAACTTGATATAGGATTCTTATACTCTGTCCTTAATACCTTCATTATTTTTTCCAAAACTTATGAATAATAACTTGATATAGGATTCTTAGTCTCTCTCCTGAATACCTCTGTGAACTGTGTCTGCAACAAAATTCGTTTTTTAGAATTCCATACAGAGGATGAGGCATGCCAAAGTTTCTCAAATTGAAGCAAAAAATCAGAGCACCACCAATATCCAAAATCCAACTTTAATATATAATCTAACAACTGAAATTCCATACAGTGGATTGACTATTGAGGCATGCGAAAGTTTCAAATTGATTCTTTCCTTCCCATCCAGTACAACACAAATTGAAGCAAAAATAAAAATAAAAATCACGGACATCATCTAAAATTCAACCTTAAATATGTCTAACTAATGAAATGCCATATGTCAAGTATTGTGTGTGCGAATTGAGAGGTTGTGTCATGATTGAATAGAGGCTAGCGAACAAGCCTACAGCCATCCGACGAACACAAGCTCCATTTGGCAAAGGAAAGCTAGGCTTCTCCCACACACACCTGCCCCGCCGAGAAGAAAAAACAATCTTAGATAAGCAATTTATGCACAATAACATGAAAGAAAGCTTTTCTATCACAAAAAATTAAAGAAGGAGAATGCTGAGGCATGCCACAAATATAATTTTTCCCCTAATCAGTATCAGTATCACAAAAAAATAACAGGTCTATTTAAAAGAAGTCTTGACTCCAGTCAATTGTTTACTATTAACTATCTTAGACTACAATATCATTCTCATCTCTCATTTTTATCATCTGAAAAAACATAGCTTTCGCCAAGCAACAACTCTGCATTCAAAAAGTCCATCACCAAGTTGAGTGCATACATCTTCACTAATGTCCCACAACCACGTTTTTTCTTCCTTACATTCTCAAAGAATGAACAGATAAGTTTGCGCTCCCCTAATAACATGATGAAGAAGAAAGCTGAACAAGGATCTTCAAGACAAGTTTTTGGAGTTGTATCTAAAAGTATGGATGTAGTATCCCAAACACGTTAATCAATATTTTCTTTCAAAATGCTTTAAAAATTGGAGGATAATCTTTGGATATGTATCTAGGAGTACCGTGGGCATATCAGCATCAGCTATTAAATAACAGTAAATTGTAGAATTAGTAAAATACTTCCGAATTTAGTCACTTTAGTCGTCAAATGCAATACAAATTCCTATCTAATGTCCACACAATGTTGTCAATATCGTGAGTGTCCTTGTACGATCGGACGATACAACCCTACAAGTTTTGAAGGCTCAAGCATGCTGAATCGTGAGCAGGATCACGAAGCTCTAGGATCAGGTTGGGATCATGGGCAAGCATCGGATTGGGATTACGGGCAAAATGTTAAAAATGTAGGATTGGTAGTCCACCACAATCCTTGGCAGGACAGTTTTCAGCCAGATTTCACAGCCTAGTTTACAAAAAGTCCTGTTGTTCCTTCCATGTAACCTCCCCCTGTCGACCTGTGCCTCCATTCTCTACAATGTCCTACTTACTCTCTCGCGTCTGCATGTTTAAGAGGGGGAAGGAATGGGGGAATGGCGGCGGGGTTGCATGTGTTTGAAGAAAAAAAAATCTGAAGTGAGGAGATTTGGGAGAGACATTCGTGTATCTGATATTATGTTAGTTATTCTCATGTAGAAAAAATCACCTTTCATTTTACTTTTTTACTTCTTACTTAATTAACTAGAAAGACGTAAGCATAGGTGAAAAAAAATCAACTTCAATTTTAGTTTTTTTACTTCCGACTGAGTTAATTAATTTATGTAATTTATATAAAATAAATTGTATTCATTAACTCTTTTAATTATCTTTTCCAATTTAAGTTTAGTTTAATGTTGTGATTATCTTACGATTCGTGGTATGATCCTCTGTCACACCTTTCCGGTCCTAGGTAGGATCTCAAGTTTGAAAACATTGGGTCTACGTATGTTGTCATGTATATGTAATTGAGAAATTCGGAGATCCCCTAAAATGCATTATCAAATCATAATAAAATTATAATTCAGACGGGGCAAAACTTCTTAGCACCCTAATTTGTAAATCCACAGTGCAGCTAGTATAACGAAAGAACATTACACTCGTAAAAAAAAAATAAGGTCGTTATAAGAAACACTACCATAGTTCAGAAATTCAGGTCATAGGTAGTTTATCGCCGTCATCTTCTGAAAAATTGTCAATTTGATCGTCGTCGCTTTCTGACATGTTGTCAATTTGAAGTGGCCCCTTAATACTGCCATTATTACCACCAAAAAGTTCCCTCTGTGCTTTCTCCAGAAACTCCTGAGCAGCAGCTTGAACAGAAATAGATGGCTTTTCAGAAGATTGATACTTCCTCTTTTGACCAGCCTGCTCCTGATGTTTCCTTTTCTTTCCCTCCCCTCTACTCAAGTTCCTCATTTTCTGCCGTTGCTCTGCATATGAAATAACTAATTCTTTACATACATGCAATGTGATCAAAATGGAAGACATGGATTTTTTTATCACCCCTAGAAGAAATAAACCAAGTTAACTACCCACCTGGAGTGAGGTCAGGCAGAGAGTGTTCGATGAAGCGGGTAGCTGCTTGAGAATTCAACATAGTAGAAGGTCGCAGCGGAGCTTCACAAACAAAACCAGAATCACCAAAACACAATCAATTCAACCATAGAATACTACAAGGCTAAGCTAATAAAAAAGGGAAGACTAAGTACCACCAACACCTCATATTGAAGGTGTGCCCAATGTCTAACGTGTTGGTGCTCATTGCCCAACATCGACGCGTGTGCTTAAATTCAATTGCTTTCGTTTTCTTAAATTATCATCAGTGTCTACATGTCAGGATAGTATCTGACTTATATGTTTCAGAGCTTGAAGAAGACGTGTTTCCAATTCAAAAATCCATCATGTTATATTTTTAACTTGAACATTCAACAAAAACACATTGTTCATAAAAGAAAATCATAAAAAAATATATATATACCCTTATTCAAATCTAGAAGGCGTTCAAGTTTGTCTTGATATAACTCTACTCTATCCTGAAAATACAAAAAATAAAAATAAAAATAAAAAAAAATAAAAAATCAAACAGAGTAAGCAACCAGGGTTGGGTTCAAAAGCATAATTAGCAGAGTAAAAATAACTCACAAGCTCTGATTTGACAGGGTTATCATCTGGTTGAACTCCACTACACCTCAATTTCACTGCAACAAATAAAAAAACACAATAGAACAAGAAAATTAAGTTGGAAGGAATTAACAAAACTTAAAATTGTAATTACAATTAAAGATATTAGATGAAGATGAAGATGATGATTACGTGTGAGGAGGATGGAAGTGATTTTGGAGAGGAGAAAGAGAGAGTGAGCACGTTCAAGAGGTGGAAGTTGGGAGAGCGTTTGAGGGTTCATGAGAGGTAAAAACTGTTGAAAATGTTTACGGAATTCACGAAGATTGGTGAGAGTGGTGTTGACTGAATCCATCACCGCTTCGGGTACTCCACCACAGCTTTCACTTTCTTTCACCATTTTCGTTTCGTGTTGAATGAAACAAAGTTTCGAACTTCAACTGTTACTGCGGTGGAGTGGAGGCAGAAGAACCTAAAATCTAGGGCTTTTAAATACACTCTCACTCTAATCAATTCACATGCCGTAATTTTTCTTATTCTTTTTTTTAAACTATTTTTAGTATTTTAAACCTAACCTAAAATGTTGATCTTTTTGTGGAATGGATTGATTGATTGTATAAATGTTTGAAAATTGTTCGAAACTCAATAATAATCCATATTATTCTCGTTCTAACATTTCAAATGGTGACTTAATGAACGTTGGTTTCATAAAAATAAGAGAAATGAATATTAAAGTCTCGATTATCAACTTATTCTCTCTTGCTTTTGTTGAATTTAATAGAACATCATTTGAGGTATGAGAATGCGAAGGATTACAAACTTTTGATAATGGTGTCCGTCGTCCAAGTATGGGTGCATGTTTGCATGCAAACAATGAGCATGGAAGCAACAATGGCGGCTCACAATGGTTTTGGGACGAAAGTCAATAGAGATGGAAAATTATTGTTAGTGTAATTGACATGACAATTAACGATTGCAAAATAGCATCAATTAATATTTAACATTCACCTTTCGAAACGGTCGCACAACATTCAGTAGACATATTAACCGACATTCAAAACCATATCCAACTTATTTTTACTAGCATACCATCATAATGTGACCATCTCAACATTAGTGTTCCCCATAATCATTATAAAAAAAGCTAATATAATTGCTTGGACCAAAAATGCATGCCCCATAGCTATTCCGCAAGAATATTGCTCTTTAGACATAAAAAAATTCCCCTACACCTAAAAATGATCTTCAATATTTTCAATGACAGTTAACTGTACTCCTATCATAACTACCTACACCCCACCTGCAACTCATGATCCTACTCAACCTACTACTTCCGCCTCATAGAAGATGTTCGCTCCTCCTCCTTTTCTAGTCATAGTAGGCCTTAGTTCTCATGCATGTCAAAAGTGTTGAGTATCACCAGTTGAAATTGTCAAGACCTAAGCAATTTGTGTGTAGTTCATGCATTAAGTTACCTGAATAGGTAATGTAAACATGATGCATTTGTTTTTTTCTTCTTTCTTTTTGTATTTTTAGTTCAAATAAATAAGAGAGTGAAAAACTTGCCAGATCATTGAATTTTTATCCTCTATAATAAATTTTAACATTGTTCGAAAGTATTCGAGTTCGATTGATAAATCGAACATTTGTTGTCAAGTTATACTTACCTCAGAGCGAATTAACGGATTACTTGATGTTTTCTATGCAAACTGATGGGTGAAAAAAAAATTGGCAAAGAAAAACCTAACTTTCTTTTAGAAGACCTAATTTTTTATTTTTTGGTGGTGGTGAGACGTAATTTTTGTTTGATAATAAGTAATTCCTAATTTTATCCCTCAATTTTTTTTGGACCAAAATAGAGTAATAGTTAGTGATAACGTGATGATGGCACTTCAAGCACTCAGAGCGGTATCAACAAAATATCCAAAGCCGAAACTTCAAAATTTCTGGGAGACAGGTTAATCCACAAACACTCCCTTATTTTTTCTCTTCTATGACAGTCTTGCTTCTCTGCTCCTCAACAACCACATGTTGTAACAGCGGTATGTCATTCTGCTATACTTTGACTGCTACTCATTTCTATGTTCTCGCCAATCATGGAGGACCAACCAATTTTGTCAAAATCAAAACTTTATCAAACGAGTCATTCTTAACTTTGAAGAAACATTGTACAACTCACGTGGGTCATCGTGCATTTAGGACTATGACTAGATGTAACCATGACAATGATTTGGTTGTTGTAAATAATGGCAAGAAGAAGAAGAACAAAACTAGAGTGTCTGAAGAAGAAGTTATGACCATTTTGAAGTCTATTTCAGATCCAAATTCTGCTTTTTCATACTTTAAGATAGTTTCTCAGTTGACTAATTTTGTGCATACTACTGATGCATGCAATTACATGCTAGAGATTTTGAGAGAACAAAAGAGAATCGAGGATATGGTTTTTGTGTTTGATTTGATGCAAAAGAAAGTTATTTACAGGAATTTGAATACATACATGACTATTTTCAAGGCTCTTTCGATTAAAGGTGGGATTGGAAGAGCGCCTTTTGCGCTTAGAAAGATGAGGGAAGTTGGGTTTATTTTGAATGCATATTCATATAATGGGTTGATTCATTTACTGTTACCTGGTTTTTGTAATGAGGCTTTGAAGGTTTACAAAAGAATGATCTCAGAAGGGATGAAGCCTAGCATGAAGACATACTCAGCGTTAATGGTTGCATTTGGGAGGAGAAGGGACACCGGGAACATTATGAATTTGTTGGAAGAAATGAAGAGTATTGGTTTGAGGCCGAATATTTACACGTATACAATATGTATTAGAGCGCTTGGGAGGGCGGGGAGAATTGATGATGCATGGGGAATTTTCAAGGAAATGGACGATGAAGGATGCGGGCCTGATGTTATCACTTATACGGTTCTGATAGATGCTCTTTGTGCTGCAGGAAAACTTGACAAGGCCGAGGAATTATATGTAAAGATGAGAGCTAGCAGTCACAGTCCGGATCGTGTAACATACATTACATTGATGGACAAGTTTGGTAAAGTTGGGGACTTGGAAACAGTGAAAAGATTCTGGAATGAGATGGAGGTAGATGGTTATGCTCCCGATGTTGTTACCTACACTATACTTATTGAGGCTTTATGCAAATCCGGGGACGTTGATCGGGCGTTTGATATGTTAGACGTGATGACAACGAAAGGGATTTTTCCAAATCTTCATACTTATAATACATTGATCTGTGGACTTTTGAAGGCAAGAAGATTGGATGAGGCATTAGAACTTCTTGATAATATGGAATCTTCGGGGGTTAAACCTACTGCTTTTTCTTATGTTCTTTTCATTGATTATTATGGAAAATCTGGTGATCCTGCAAAAGCTATTGACACCTTTGAAGCAATGAAAAAGAGAGGAATTATGCCTAGCATAGCTGCGTGTAATGCGTCTTTATATACTCTTGCAGAGACGGGTAGGATCAGTGAAGCTGAAGATATATTCAATGATCTTCACAAGTGTGGCCTTTCGCCGGATTCAGTAACCTATAACATGTTGATGAAGTGCTATAGCAAAGCGGGGCAAATAGACAAAGCCACACAACTTTTGTCTGAGATGATAAGCAAGGGGTGTGAACCAGATGTAATGATAATCAATTCTTTAATTGACACACTTTACAAAGCTGGCCGAGTTGATGCGGCGTGGAAGATGTTTGGGAGACTGAAGAATTTGAAGCTAGCTCCTACGGTTGTGACATACAACATTTTACTTACTGGTCTCGGGAAAGAGGGAAAAATCCTGAAGGCCCTTGAACTATTTGGGAGTATGACAGAGTCTGGATGCCCTCCAAATACAATAACTTTTAACTCGCTCCTCGATTGTCTTTCCAAGAATGATGCAGTTGATTTGGCTTTGAAGATGTTTTGTAAAATGACAATGATGAACTGTAATCCTGATGTTCTGACATACAACACTATCATCTATGGTTTGATAAGAGAAGGAAGAGTTGATTACGCGTTCTGGTTTTTCCATCAGATGAAGAAATGTCTTTCGCCTGATTATGTAACTTTGTGCACACTCATTCCCGGTGTTGTAAGGCATGGAAGGGCTGAGGATGCAATCAAGGTTGTAATGGAATTTGTACATCAGGCAGGTTTACAGACAAATTCACAATTCTGGGGTGAACTAATGGCATGTATTTTATCTGAAGCAGAAATTGAAGAAGCCATTTCATTTGCTGAAATATTGGTATGCAATTCTGTTTGCCAAGATGATCATGTAATGTTACCTCTAATTAAAGTCCTGTGTAAGCGGAAAAGGGCCCTCGATGCTCAAAATGTATTTGACAAATTCACCAAAAACTTGGATATTCACCCAACCCTAGAATCATACAATTGCCTGATGGATGGACTTCTTGGATCTAATTTCACCGAAAAGGCTCTAGAACTTTTTGAGGATATGAAGAGTGCAGGTACTCATCCTAACAATTTTACTTACAATTTGTTGCTTGATGCTCACGGTAAATCCAAGAGGATCAACGAACTTTATGATCTGTACAGTGAGATGCGTTCTAGAGGATGCGAGCCTAATGCTATAACCCATAACATTATCATCTCCGCGCTTGTGAAATCTAATAATTTGAATAAAGCTTTGGATTTATATTATGAACTCATGAGTGGTGATTTCTCTCCCACTCCTTGTACATATGGTCCTCTTATAGATGGTCTTTTAAAAGCTGGAAGATCCGAGCAAGCAATGAAAATTTTCGAGGACATGTTAGATTATGGATGCAAGCCCAACAGTGTTATTTACAATATTCTTATCAACGGATTCGGGAAATCGGGTGAAATTGATATTGCTTGTGAATTGTTCAAAAAGATGGTTAAAGAAGGAATCAGGCCAGATTTGAAATCCTACACCATTCTTGTAGAATGTCTGTGCATAACTGGTAGAATTGATGAAGCTGTTCAGTATTTTGAGGAACTAAAGTTGACTGGGCTTGATCCTGATACGGTTTCGTACAATTTTATTATCAACTGGCTTGGAAAATCACGTAGATTGGATGAAGCTCTTTCTCTCTTTAGTGAAATGAAGAATAGAAGAATTTCTCCTGATCTTTATACTTACAATGCATTGATTTTACATCTTGGAATTGCTGGAAAGGTAGACCTCGCTGTAAAGATGTATGAGGAACTACAACTTGTGGGTCTTGAACCAAGTGTTTTTACTTATAATGCTCTCATTCGCGGTCATAGTTTGTCAGGCAATAAAGATCAAGCCTTCTCTGTCTTCAAAAAGATGATGGTTGTCGGTTGTAGCCCCAACACAGAAACATTTGCACAACTGCCTAATAAATGTTGATTTTTACTATTATCGCATGTAAGTGTATATGTAACCATTTATTGTGTAAGTTTCCGGTCTCAAAAGGGTGGCATGAAAGTAAATTGTAAAGGCAGATCCCTGAGCAGGCCTGGTACATAATCCATTTGGAGCTGTTTACATTGAGCTTTTCTTTATCCTCACCTCAATCTGTTTGAATCAGTTTTACTACATCTTTAGGTTCCTTTTTCTGGTCTTCATCATCCTTGTTGTCACTTGTGCTGAAATAACCATTGTGCTCAGCTACTTCCAGTTGTGCAGTGAGGATTACTTGTGGTGGCGGCGGTCATACCTTACTTCTGGTTCTTCTGAACTATACCCCTTTCTTTATGCAACATTCTACTTCTTTGCCAAGCTTGAAGTCACACAGTTGGTGTCAGTTATATTTTACTTTGGATACATGCTTTTAGCTTTTCATGCATTTTTTGTCGTAACCGGTACTGTTGGATTCTATGCATGCTTTATGTTCACAAGTCTCATATACTCTTCAGTCAAAATTGATTAGTTATAGCAAGCAACGGTTTGGGTTAATCTACTATAGTTATTAGAGGATGAAGGAAGTTTGTGTAAGGATTTTGAAATTCCGATACTGTCATGTTCACGTGTAACCTATTCTATACAATTTTGAATTATGTTGACATCGATTCTTTTGTTTCGGTATCATTTCAATTGCCTTTGTCTCGTTTAAATAGAGATTTATTTGAGGGTGGTTTGTCTTGTCTGAATAGCTGTTTTCTGTCTTTAACTTTTTATATAACTGGAGCACTATGTCTTAGTATAAATGAAATGTCATCAATTTGAGCTTGAATGCCTGGAATAATTGGAATCTAACTGAATATGTGATGATCTTAAATGGTCGCATATAGGCAGTGTCGCTACTTTTTATCTAAAATGTTGGCTATATGGTATTTTTGTTCATTTGCAAAAAGATACCGTTGTTCATAACTTAGGTAGAGTATCTGTGTTATTAGTTAATCATTATATTTGTATTGTTGTTCGTATGTTTCTTGACCAGTTGGTTTCTTTCCCAAAAAACAAGGTCAGATTGTTGTCCTTGATAGTAACTTTGATCACTGTAATTCAACAAAAACAAAACTCAATTCTTCATATGATGATCTATTATAGTATTTTAGGATAAGTAAATCCAATGTTAAAAATTTATAGCACATTGTAGAACACCTATCAAAATGATCCACCTTAAAAAAATAGCTATGAAAAATGTACCGTAAAATTATAGAGACATGCAAACTTGTCCAATTTTTACTCAAATAAGGGGGTTTTCAATAAGTTATTCCTGTGATGATAGCTATGGGATTAAGCTATCTAGTAAACACATAATTAACTTGTTTAACATGCGTCTCAAAATAAATAGGTTCGTCCATTCTTTGCTTTTATTTTTTATTTTTAATAAAGACTTGGTTCAGCTATGAAACTCTACAACTTGAGTTTACAATGGTCAAACATGTTTTGACGTGATTTTCATGATGTTTGGTTTCTATAATAAGAAACAATTTTAATTTCAAAATCAATTCTAAGTTGAAGCGATTATTTGTAACTTAACGTTATTTGTAACTTAACGTTGATGTTGCATCAATTGATTCAATTCTAACTTTTTGTAATTTTTTAAATATTTTTTTTGAACAGGGTAATTTTTTAAAATATTAGAGCTCATTTTGGTAAATTACATACTAAAAATTCATTTTATATACATGTTCATAAGACCCAACTCAATTGACAATGACAATAATGTTAGATTGGACTTCTTTGCTCGAGTTCGAACTCGGGGACCTCACAATTGTGTGAGTTTCAGATTATGTTTGCCGATTCGTCTACAAACAAAAACAAAACTAAAAACAATTAATATCTAAAATATCCATACATTAATTCATAAAAATCAATTTTACATGAATGAATCTAAATAGAAATGATTTTACATTCAATCTATTTTAATCAAAGTCAATTTTTACCACTACACAACCAAACACACTAAGCTTCTGTTTGGTTTCACGTTGAACCAAGGCCAACATTATTCCTGTGAAATCGTTGCTTAAACATTACACAATAAGACACTCCGTGCTTAACTGAGGTTCATCAATACAATATCTGCTAACAATTTCTTCAACAAAAAAAAGAACTGCTAACAATTATTCTTATATTCTTGATGCTTGCCTACAGACTACAAAACATTAATTTTAACTTTTCCACCTTATTTGACTTCCAAGTGAGTAACTAATCTACTGGACTTTCGTTCAGAAGGTGCTTACTGATTTATGAAAGAGTAGATTGTGATCTCTCGTCTCAACATTTAACAACCATTTCTCAACAAAATAGATTTCAAGAAACTCTTCCAAGTCTATAAATACAGTATCTTCCTTCACAACCATCAAAAGTTATCCGCTTACTCAACTCAAGCATCAAAACTTAGACACATTTGATTGAGAGCTTTATCTTGTTCTTTGAAACGTTTTAAACGGGCTTCCGTCTACTTGTAGCCATTAGACGGGCTCCATTTAGTAGTTAGCAGTAGCCAAACATCATCAATAGTAGCAAATGTACCAAAGGGATATCTTGCATTGTACATCGGAGAGGAGATGAAGCGGTTTGTAATCCCCATGCCATACTTGAACCAAGCTTCATTTCAAGACTTGTTGAGTCAAGTGAAGGAAGAATTTGGATATGATCATCCAATGGGTGGCCTCACAATTCCTTGCAAAGAAGATGTTTTATTGTACATAACTGTTAGCTTCAATGGGCTATAAATCTAAAACTGCAAGAGACTGACATAGATTAGTAGTGATATTCTGTACAATAGGCATATTTTATTATTTTACACTTGTAAATATTTTCCTTTTCCCTTTATCTGGAATGGGTGAAACATGTCCATCTGAATGACATACTTAGTAACAAATTATTTTCCTCTTTATAATTTCTGTTTAAACGTAATGACACTGTTTCAACAACTCAACTGGCTACTCTGTGTTTCTATTGATGAACTACTAGACAAGTGAATCCTTGGAAAAACGAAACTAAGAAGCAGTCTCTCTAAGGTTGATAAACTTTCTCGAACTTCATTTATCTCCATCTAGGCAGAGCACATAAGCTAAGAACCATGTTATTGCAATGACTTGCTTAATCTGTCTTTTGTCAGAAAGCACGAAATTAGCGGCAAGCCGGCAACCCTTTACAAGTTCCTAGAAGCCTCCATAAATCAAGCATTAAGTTAAACCTAGCCATCTCATTTGACTACCAAGTGGGTTATCAACAGACATTTCATTCAGAAGGTTGGGCAAGCTATAACAACAATCCATTGAATCCAAGACAAGATCATATGATCCCTCGACTCATCTTATGGAGCCCATCATTTAACAATAATTTCTTAAAGAAGTTGATTTGAAGAAACTTTTGAAGACTATAAATGCACGACTTTCCCTCACAGAAATCATAAGTCATTCGCATACTTAAGTATCAAAAGATAAATACCTTTTTCTTAAATTTGAGAGTTTTAGCTTGCTCTTTGAAACATTTAGCAAGGACTTCCGTTTACCTGCAGCTATAAGAAGGGCACCATTTAGCAGTAGCCAAACATCATAGAAAGTCATGAATGTGCCAACGGGCTATCTTGTGGTGCACATCGGAGAGGAAATGAAGCGTTTTGTGATCCCCGTGTCCTACTTGAACCAGACTTCATTTGAAGAGTTGCTGAGTTAAGCAGAGAAAGAATTCGGATATGATCATCCAATGGGTGGCCTCACAATTCCTTACACATAAAATGGTTTTTGCATATTACTTGTCGCTTCACTGGGCTGTAAACCTGCAGCTGCTAGAGACTGACATAGATTAGTAGTGAATATTTTTCCTTTTCCCTTTATTGGGAAAATGGGCGAAAATTGTCTATATGAATGACATACATAGTACTCACTAACATTATTTCACGCTTTTTTCAAATGATGACATAATGTTTCAACAACTTCACTCTGAGTGTCTGTTTGTTCATATATTCATGAGTTACTAAACTGGTGATTCCTTAGAAAAAAAAGAAACTGATTAAGAAGCAATGATGAATGAACTCAAAGAATGTATTTACAATTGTCTATTGTGAGTGAATCATTTCAGTAGACAAGATTGAAATGAAATGAATCTATGTACAATAATACTGACAGAATTAGAAAATTCTCTATCTGTAACAAACAACCAAATCAGAACAAGAATTGTAATATTTTGATTGATGGGAATAAGAGAATACAATACACCCCCTATTTCAAAATTCGACAAACCCTAAGCGCAGAATCAAAGAGTGAGAAAAGGAACCACCGAGTGGAAAAACAAAACCTCAAACACGAACAATCGAATGAAGAAGAAGAACGAACATACCTGAACGAGAGAGAGCGCAAGGAAAAAAATGGCAAAAAAATTTGGACCATTTCTCGATTTGTGCGTGTCATCCTTGCGCAGGGGCCATGCTAATCTTCTCTGTATCGTTCCAATTTTATCGGATGTCCCCGAAGGGACAAACACTGCTGTTTGTCTAGGCTATATAAACAGTAGAACTGTAAAATATGTAAGCGATGTGGGACTAATAGCAAGCAAACATAATACTTACATGTTTCTCAACATTCACCGGAAGCAGCGAAAGCGGCCAAGGTGGGTGCATGCATCTTTACTCTCACTCTCAGTGATTTGAGTTGAGTAGTGAAGAAGTTCCTCCCTCTCCCTCACAGTACTCAAACCAAATCAATACAATCATCATATCAATGACATAGATAGATACATAGAAGCTTTGGTCCGTCTTGCTATCTTGAATGACACAACACAACCTTACATACATTCTTCTTATGCTCCTTAAAATCAAAGAGGTGATGTGGCTCGTTCTACTTTACCCCATTAAGTGTAATAGGCGGTGCTGCTTATGGTAGTCCAAGCCTCACTGAGATTACCAAGCTGATTTTCTAGGCTGTTTTGCTTGAATGCTGAAATTATGGACGTTATTCGTGATATTGAGTTAGCTCAAGTGAAATGTTGGACACATCTTTGGCTTGAATCTAATCCCCAACTTGTTAACTTGACTTTTACGTAATCTAAGATTATTCCTTGAAATTTGTTGACGTTGATCCTATTGCGAATATTGGTCTCTAGTCTCATTTAGTGGGATAGTATATCCGATTCTAAAGATGATTTTAATTGTAATATATTAAGTTTAACTTTATATAGATTTTGTTGACCATGATTTTAGTTATTGTAAACTCTGCACTTTTTTTCCTTTCATCAAGGTTTTACTCCATTGTGTATTACTTGCTAAGATTTCTAATGAGGCAAAGTATTTTTACCATTTTGTGTTGCCTAGGTTTTGATCTACTCCCCCAAGCTTGTACCTACTTATTTTCTTTATATAATTTTTAGAATCTAGGCAAGGAAGATAGTTAGTTATAGGTTATCAACCTAGTTGGGACGTCATAACTTTTTTTTTTTTTTAAGGATACTTAGTTTTCACTTGATTCTTCTGCACTATATTGCTTTATACAAAAAATTCTTAATATTTTTTATGCAATTCATTTTTTTTCACAACTCACTAAAATGTATATGGTTAATTGCTGACTTTCAAATATAATGTTAATTCACTTCATTTTGTAAACGATGAACAAGCTCTGATCTTTCATGCTCTACACCTAGCACCTCCGCCTCGCCCCCTCTGCCGCCATGCGCCATCTCGCGCCCTAACGATGAAGTGTATAACATATAAGCATGCCTGATGACAATATTAATATACACGAGAACATCACTCTTCATTATCACTTTTTTTGTTGTTGAGAGAAACAACACTATGTTGCAACTGTTTTTTTCTTTTATGATGGCTACTGGTAATTGTAAACGAAGGTGGATTATAAATTGAAAAAACAACTTGAAATAGTGTTTGCCTTATAGATACTTTTTTTTCTCTCTTACTCTACCCTCTAGGCCTCTACTATCAACTTGATAGGCAGGTATGCTTTTGATTTGAAGCCGCGTGTAAATCATGCAGAACAAACTTTAGGAGTGAAAAATAGACATGAGAACGCAAGTACCGGGCACTTCATAGTGTTATATGAAAGGAGAATGGGTATTCAGATGCAATATATCACTGGTGTACACTAACACTATACATACGCTTGTCTGTGTGTCTATTATACATTATATATATAGAAAGGGGTATTTGAACTTTGTGTCTT
>Ga0315913_1004805_pt1 | contig 16370 bp, 6 predicted proteins | sample MpolsnodulesMG_FD_207736 | JGI IMG/M metagenome (GOLD analysis project Ga0315913, IMG submission 207736) | Medicago polymorpha root nodule microbial communities from Los Angeles, California, United States - small nodules | ecosystem: Host-associated > Plants > Roots > Nodule | place: USA... | reverse complement strand
GTTATATACAACCCAACAAATTCCATAATATAGTAACATTCCTTTGGTATTAAATGAAGTTGGTCAAAGATAACCGCATCCAATGCAATGACTGTGATGGATTTTGTGGTAAACGGGGTAATAACGAGGCAGCACATTTCTGATCAGACTATGATGATTGACCAGTATATTCCCATGTCGTTTGAGGAGCATTTTTTAGAGGCATGCCATGAAATCTACCCTACCATAAAAAATGAGTATCATTAGTCGAAATTGTTGCGACTTGGTGATTCCTATTCAACTTCTAATTTAAAATTGGGTCAAGTGAGTTTTTTATATCTTTAAACATATATCGAATTTTGATTTTAATTCCTTAAAAATAAAATGCAATGTTTCCGTTCGTAGAAAAAAATTCGGTTTGCTTTTGGTTCCTAATGGGGCAGTTTATCTTCATACTAATATCAAGATTATAATATTTTTATGTTCAAAACATGTCTATGTCATGTTCGTTTATTATGTTCAACTCCTGTATGTTTGTATTTTTGCGTTCAATAAATGTGAAAAACATGTCAGATTTATATTGAGGACCAAAAACAAAACAAAAACCATGTGAGGATTAAAACAACCCGTTTTATTTTTTAGGGACTAAAATCAGAATTCGTTATATTTTTTAGGACGAAAAACTTATTTAACCGTTTATATGTTTTTAAGAAAATATTTTTCATATTGAAGTGTGAGTTTTTATTTTATTGAGATTTAACTATTTATTAATTAATAATTTAAATAATATTGTAAAAATATAAAATAGTAAGTAAAATGCTTTAAATTAAAGTTCAAATTGAAAAATGAAAAATTCAACTTAAATTCATGTATTTTCTTTATGTGTAATATAGATATGTAGATTTGATTTTTATTAAAATTATTTCGATTTGTATTTAAATTATAGGTGTCAAAATTTTGCACTCGGATATTAGAACAAAATGAGCTTATATTTTTCAATAACACCAATTATATAGCAAATATAATCACTAAAAAAATATAACAAATGCCATATAAATTCTTATTTTTTTGAAAGACACCAACATAGTAGAATTCGTGATAAGTGCCAGAAAGTATTATTTTGATTGTATAATTAAGGCACGTTTGTTTATTGTTTTACAAGTTATTGAGGAAAAAACCGATAGATAAGTGATAAATACCCTATTACGCTTTATTTGTCTTACTTTACCCATTTATGCAGGAATTGAACTCAAGACACTGAGCAAAGAAGAAAAATAAAGAAGAAGTACAAAGGCTAACACGCCATGGCGAGTAAAAGGTGATCAAAGGCGAGTCAGAGGCGAGCAAGTTCCAGAGAGTACAAGAAACCACTCGCCCTCAACACGCAAAGGCGAGAAGGAGGCGAGTGAACTCGCAATGGCGAGTGAAAGGCGAGCCCCAAAGGCGAGTAATTCCAGGGAGCACCAATTTTTACATGCCCTCAACTCGCAAAGGCGAATGAAAGGCGAGCAACACGCAATGGCGAGTGCATTTACTCGTGAGGCGAGCTAGGGCGGCTAAAACTCCTCAGAGGTGACGTGGCACAAACCCACTAGTGAAGAAACCTCATCTCGCCAAGGCGAATGAAGTTACTCGCAGGGCGAGTTGATGCAGATCAGAATTTCTATAAAAGCCCACTTGATCATTTCACTTAAAATATCTTAGAATCTCATATAATATTTTGTAATAGTCTTAGAGAGAGAGAGCTAAGGTTTGTTCTTCATAGAGTGAGAGTGATAGAAGGTGGATTCTTCATCCTTTGTTGAGAAATCACAAGTTGTAATGAATCTTTCTCTTTCAATTCATTCTTGCAAAGCTTCCATGACAATGAGTAGTTAAATCTCCATTGTTGGGATTAGAGGTATTTGATCTTAGCTAAACATGTAATCTTTTGATCTTTAAATATATGGTTCTAGCATTTGATTTGATATTGAGATTATTCTTGCACTTTATTATTTATGTTTGATTTAATTGTGATTGAAAAATACTTTTGAATCCAGGTTTAGAATAATCATCTATCCAAATATGAATTCTAGACATGGAATTAATGTTTAGATAATCACTTCTTGTATCCAAACTTAAAGCTTTCTTATCATTTAATAGATTGAGAAATCGTCGATTAAATGATAAGACCGACTCTTGAATCGTTCAATAGTTTGAGACATCGATGATTAAATGATACAATTGAAGTCATAATATTATTTGGACACAAATGATATTGTCGAGGGATACGTGATAATATCAAAGAAAAGCTAGAATTCATGTATGATATCTAGGTTATGTGTGATTCTTGATCGAGGAACTCTAATCCTAACAAGTTTCACGCCTTATTAATCTCAACCTTTATTCTTGCAAAATTAGTTTCATAGTTACCAACAAACAAATCAATCTTTTTAACTTAAAATGATATTTGGTATCGGACGGTCCGTGATATCGCACTAGTCCCTGAGGAGACGATACATATAATACTTACTTTTGATAGAAAAAGACTACGCCAATTCTTATGAGCAAATATGTTCGATGGTATAATTGAGAATGGAAAAGTTATCCCAAAAACATGTATTCCTTTATATATAATAGAGATATACCGGTGTGTGTGTGTGTGTGTGTGTGTGTGTATATATTTGATTTTGATTAAAATTATTTTGATATTTATTTAAATTATGGGTGTGTGTATATATATATATATATTGCACTTTGATTTTAAAACAGGCTATACTTATCTTTTTAACGACCATAACAATATAGCAAATATAAAACAAATTACTATCCTTTTGAATGATACAAAAAATATAATATTGTTACGAGCAAACTTGTTCTAAACGTATAATTGGAAGTGGAAAAGTCACGTCAAAACCATGTATTCCCTTTATTTATTTATTTTGAAAAAATGAATTCGATTTATTATATATAGTATATAATGATAAATTATTTATTTTGTGTAGGAATAGTATATATTATTATTATTATTATTAATGAATTGATGTAATTTTATTCCTGTGAGAAAATTAAATATCTGCGACATTCTAAAATACTTTTTCTTAGTACTAAAATACCTAAAAATATATGCTTATTATGATTCATTATTTTTTATTTTTACTATAGTAAAATTAATTCTATCAACAAAGTAATTTAAACAAGTGAAAATTCGGATGATAATATTTTTAATAATTAGTAAACTACTATTATTTAAACATGTTGAATGTAGAAGACAAGCATGTTTACGACCACGGCTTGCACATCGTGTGTGGTAGATTGTGAGTGTCTTTCATGAACCAATCACAAGGTGTCAATGCATGAAAATGGAAAATTGTGAGGCATTTGGTCTCAAATGTGATGCATTTTTACGCGGTGACAATTTTTCCTATTAAAGTCTGACTTAAGCCGGGTGCAGAGGTTTTGAAATTTGATAGAGAGAAGGTATAGATAGTGATTCAAGAGATGTAAGGTGGACATTTTCATCATTTGAAGACCAATATAACCTCAATTGAATGCATTGTTTCTTACACATTTGATTGTGTTTGCAACTATCATGGCAGTAGATAAACTAATTACATTATGAGTGAATGGTGGTCCTCTGCGAACATATTTGAACCATATAATTACGGGTTATAGTTGTCTATTTTCCAGTACATGCAAATGTAAGTATGCACTATCACAACAAATAATAAAGAGTAAATAAAGTATTGATTCCACGAGGGTAATCGTGGATAAGTTCTAAATACTTTCAAATACTAAGTTTAATTATCTAAGATCCAAAAAGACAAACAATAAAGACAAGCTTTTAAGGTACTAAAGTAGTAAAATGCATAAGTAAATAAAGCTTGTAAAAAGTTAGAGATTCAAGTGAAAAAGTGTGGTTAAGGAATTAACCTGCTAAAGATAGAGGTTTTCAAGATTTAGAAAGCTACAACTCTGAGATGCAAGTTATATCTTCATACAACTTCCTAAGAAAAATGTTAAGAGTTATAACTTCACACAACTTCCTGACAACTTGGTGGCCACCATGAGTGTTTTGCACTTAGCCTTCATGTTAAGCATGTGAAGATTATCGGTCGGAGTACAATCACATAATCTTAACATGCAACGTTGGTAGGTTAGGTCATCAACATTTTCCACCGAAGTGCTATTCTACTTAGCTTTTGGCCTTTGACAGGAGTCCTAGTTAGATCTCAGTGCTTCCAAGCTCTTCCAAGATATAGTACTCGTGCAAATTAGCCTCTCTTGATTCCTCCACCTCTCGATGCGTATAGGGAGTTAGAGACTAACTCATATCAAACAAACATGTTCCATTCTCATATTGTCTTTGTCTCAAGGGACTATATCATCAAAAGCAAAAGAGATCAAGTTTTACTTTCAAATATTTCGAGTTAAAACAGTTTGTTTGAAAGAATATTTAAAGGTTGTAACAAACTAAACTCGCAAACATATTTATTACATAATCATTTTCTAACCACAAAAGTGGCTAGTGCATACATAAACACAAAAATAGAAATGGAGAACACAAAATATAAAAACATAATTGAATAAATCATTAAGATTAAGGTTTACAAAAGGGAAATTACAATCCTTTGAGGATGAAAGCGAGTTCTTTGTATAAATCTCGTAACAATTGTACTCCGATGACTCACATAACTATTGTGTTCTCTATATGATATGGATGAAGGTATGAGATGAAGAAAAATGATTTGAATCTTTAAGGAGGGGGCTAGGGTGGGTTGATTGGAGGTTGCTATCTCCAATCTCCATTCTATTCAACACACTACACCACTAGCAAGCTCTTGCAACTCAAGACTTGTTGTCCTTTTATAGAACAAGTCATTTCTTTTGTTATTTTCACATGTGATGGTCTTTGCATTAACTATAAAACGGAGGAGTGAGTTTTTTTTTTTTTTTTTTTGCTTTGTGGGGTAGTCTAAAGAATGAAAGAAATATAAAATATACAAGTGTCCTTCAAAAAAATAAATATACAAGTGTATAAACAAAGTAGTGCTAAAAACACTCTCTTTTCAACATTTTTTTAACACTCGCTCATTTATTGAGTTAATTAATACGGGGTTACACTTTAAAAATGAGACCCACATAAAGTAATGTGATCTACACTAATCTTTTTCGATAAATGAATTAGTAAAGTATTGGTAGCACTCGTTATATGGTGTCAACTATATGGGCTAACTCAAAAGCATAAGCTAAACTCTTCCGAGGTGATAATGTATTAACTTCTTAAAACACATATGACATCTTTGGCAAAAATAAAAGGAGTTACGAACAAAAAAATTAAACATATACCATGTTTTTTACAAATGTATCAGATATGTTTTAACTATTTATTTGTTAAATGCGATTAAAATAAACAACGGTAATATATACATCACGTAGAACAAGTTAATGTGTTTTCTTAAAAAAAAAAAAAAAAAACTAATGTGTTGATTTTGTAAAATAAATAAACAAAGAATGTATTTTAATTCCCTATTTTAATGGAAAACATAGGGGGTCAATGCTTTGACTGTCCAATCAAAACAGTTCGTGATAGTTTTTTTATAAGTACTTATGAGTTTGTAGGATCCTATGCAGCATGTCTGATAATAAAACAAAGTTGATAGACAAACCTTGTTGATAGACAAACCTTTATTTTAGGATGATAATTGTGATTGGTTTTTCATAGCAACAACTGTTTTTCTTCTAATTATAACCAAATGTGTTCAACCATCCAAAACATTCTTATTCGCTTCCTTTGCAAAAGCATGCACATGAAGCCAAAGAAACACACAGAGAAGTCAAGGTCGTGATCTCCCCCTCCAAACAAGGTCATGATCTTTCCTTCCATGTGACATTATCAACTTCTTAAATAATTGCACCAAATTTGTCTTTAAACCTTCCCAACACAATAGATTGCAAAACGTCTGGTTTTATCCTTATCTTTTGCATTCTACTTGTTGTTGGGTCTTGCAAGAAAAAAATAGGAAAACAAAGGAAAAAAGAAGGAAATTTGATATGGCAACTCGATCATTTATTCGTTTTGTTGAGAGAAATATAGGAAAGTTCCCACACTTTGTGTTGTGCATGATGCTTGAGTGGGTTTTGATAATTTCCCTGTTCATTGATGGGCTTCTAGCATTTTTCATCATAGAATTTGCAAGGTTTTTTGATTTGGAAATTCCATGTTGGCTATGCGCAAAGATGAATCATTTTCTTACTCATAAGACTCCTAATTTTTATTACAACAGTTCCATGTGTGAGGCTCATAAGAAAGATGTTTCGTCTCTGGCGTTTTGTTATAATCACAAGAAACTTTCTGATACAAGGAAGATGTGTGAAGGGTGTTTGCTTTCATTTGCAACGCAAAAGGAATCAGATTGTGATACCTATAAGTCTCTTGTAGGGGTTTTGAATAAGAATTTTGATTGCTTTGTTGAAGATAGTGGAAACATACAATTGAGTTTGAAGGATGAAGGGGTTATACAAGTTGAGAAAAATGGTACTCAAAAGTGTTCATGTTGTGGAGCACCGTTGAAACTCAAGTCTTCCATATCTAAAAGAAAGAATTCAGTTTCAAATTTACAAGCTCCAACCGCTTCGCCACGAGCTCATCCATTCATCGCATCAAAGTGCGAGGAATCTCATGGTACAGAATCGCCTCGAATCTTGAATACAAAAAAAAAAATTGAGCTTCAACAGAACGAGGATGACAACAACCTGAAAAATCAGAGTTTAGAATGTGAGTGCATATAAAAACATGAATTTTGTAGTAACATGCTTACTAAAGCTTATGCAATTTCTTAATAAAAATTGCACAATATTGGTGGTCTAAATTGATATTTTTCAATCTGTTGGACTAAATCGCTAGTTCGTATTTTTAAATGATTAAATCAATCGATGCTTACAATTTCAATTGGACTAAAATACCTATTTACTCCTACATTTATAATTTCTTTTTCAATTTTTTATGCAGTAAAGGAAGTAAACAAAGGTGCCTTTTGGCCTCTATTAATAGGGTCCGACGATATAAACACAGAATCCCCCAAAACCCCGTCTTTTCCATGGGGCAATAGGTTCTTTGGAGTCCCACCTACAGATTCTCCAAACAACAGTCCAAGATGGTCTTCTTTGTCTTCTATCTCGGGCAAGAAATCACCATTAGAAAAGATGGAGTCTGCATCTGACTCTACTGAGGGGAATTGTCAAGATGAAGAAGTCGATGCCGTCTTAAATAATTTGAAGAGGCAAGTTCGTTTGGATCGCAAGTCGCTCATGGCTTTGTACATGGAGTTGGATGAAGAGAGAAGTGCTTCAGCTGTTGCTGCCAACAATGCTATGGCAATGATCACCCGCTTGCAGGAAGAGAAGGCGACATTGCAAATGGATGCTTCACAGTATCAAAGAATGATGGAGGAGCAGATAGAATATGATGAAGAAGTCCTGCAAGAAACTAATGAATTTCTTCTTAAACTAGAGGAAGAAGTCAAAACTTTAGATACTGAATTGGAGATTTATAGAGAAAAATATGGATGCTTGACAGAAGATGATATTAAGGCTCATGGCGGCAATGACATTTCATTTAGGTACGTCGATGGCGAGGATGACGTGGAAAAAGACCTTGATCTTTGTCAACCTGCTTCGTCGAAGGCAGATAATGGAGGGGGAAAGTTCAAGGAATCACTAAAAGATTTTAGAATGGAGAAAACATATCTTCTTGCGCGGAAGAAAATGGAAATTGGATCTCCCTTGACAGAGAATTGAATATGAGATGGTAGTATTGTAATGGTATTCTTTAAGGTAAACAATGCACGATCGCGATTTGATTCACTCATGTCTAGTGTGCTCAAACCCAAATGGTAAGAGTCACAATAGTTTGGTTTCATAAGGTTGCCACGCAAGTAGCATAAGCAGAAGTAAAATTATTTGATCTCACTACTTTAAGATATTTGCAATCCTTTGGGGTGAGAATGCCTTGGAGTTTCAAGGTGTGTTGACATCCCCATTAGGCCATTACTAGGCTTGTAGTAATATTGGCTAGGATAATAATTTGGACATACTTGTGTGAATTTTAAATGTTTATTTAATTATATTCAATATTTCTCTGTCATGATCGGTATATACTTTTGTCTTGCATTGCATTGAAGCGGTACAAGTTATAATGCTGGCTTTGTTGCTTCAACAACTTCACTAAGTTGCAAGTCTAAACTTCTCCTGTGAAAAAAACTATAAATTGTATTCTTATGTTTGATGGGGACTTATGCAACTTCATATTCTTATGAATGAAAGCAACTTTTTTGTTAAGGCTTATCAGGGTCATTAAGTATATCAATTTCAATCATTTGTTAGCAAACAATACAATAAAAAAGCTGGAACATTGTTATAATGTCATTCAATCTGCTTCTTACAATGAAACAATTTTACCAACATGGAGTCATTTTCATACGTGAATGCATATATTACCAGCTACACATGCATTTGCAGATATTGAATACAAGATTGTGAATGCACACACACACTGCTGGTTACTAACATCTATAGGATATTTGTATGGACCACTACACTTGCAAGTTTATTTAATAAAAACCAATATGCTGCAAAAATACTCATACTTAAGTCAACAAATCTACAAACTAATATTTAATTCGAAAGACTTACGTGATCTTTTGAAGGGAAACAATCAATAGACGAGTGTATATTCAATCTGAAATTAACTGTTTCAAGCTTCATTGAAAGGAATTGAAAAAATTAAAAGCAAGTTAATTTTCTCCATGTAGATAATAAATTAATTAAAGGGTCATGTTAACTTGTGCCCTAAGGGCACAAGTTAAGGAGCTTAAAAAGGAAATTAAAAATAAATTTTATATTGAAAGTTTAACTTTTGCAACTTTTGAGACATTGAATGCACACGTTTCAAGAAAAACTTTCTACATTTGCCTTCTTAACTTATGCTCCAAGGGCACAAGTTAACATTTCCCTTAATTAAATCTTGAAGTCTAAACTCAAGAAAGATATAAAAACATAAGCATGTATCTCAACTTGGTGTTGCAGTGATTGAATATAATTGATTACCTCATCTAGCATGAGTGCTTTAACAATTACCTAAACAATAAAAAAAAAACATAGAAACATTTGTAATTCAATGCAAATGATAGAATACAAGTTAGAGGAAATTATTATGTTTGCTAACTTGTTACTTCCGGGGACTAAATCTTCTAGAATTTTCATTCTCTCACTAATCTTTTCTCTTCCTTCCTGTAATAACAGTAATAAGAAACACAATGTTGAAAAATAAATAAAAAATGTAAATATTAATAATAATCATGAAATTGTTAATATCTACTCTTTCAATGAGACTATGACTATCAGTGAATTATATTAAGATAGATAAAGTTTGTTAGAATTTATTTATTTAGCTACCCAATTGCTATGAGTTTGATGGATGAGGGTGAAAGTGAGATAGATAAAGACACACTCTATGAGGTTGGTTTGTGATCCATTCGGGCTTGGAGCGGGTGGTCTCATAATCAGGGATATGACAAAGAGTATTGTGTACTAAGGTAACAATGAATTAGTGGGTGCGTTTGATATGTTAAAAAATGAAGGATATAATATGAAAGTCTAGTTGTGCAGTGTTTGATAAATTTCTGTCCCTCATTAAACCACAACACAATTTGTTGTCTCACGTACAAGTTGCGTGATATACCAAAATAGCTCTTTGTCCACCAAAAATCATATAAGACCAAAAGTCATTCAATACCATAAAATTTGGCTTGTGTTGTTCTAACTTGCTTTATGCTGTTTTGTCTTGTGTTGTTATGTCTGGTACTTACTGTTTAGCAAATCAAATGCAGAGAATTACCAAAACTCTTCATGTCACAGTTCAATTAAAAAAAGGATGTTCATCAAATTTGCAGGTATGCATTTTTTCTTCTTATTTTTATCAATGTCAATCAAGTCATTTTTCAATGTAAATAATCACATCTTTAAATTATGTTAACTATCTAAGTTGTTATCAATTTTTAATGTTGAATTTATTTCTCAAAATAACTCAATTATTTCAAAAAAATAGTATAAACTTAGTTATTATTCAATATATCTTATAACAAGTTGAGTTTCAATTGATATTATTATATTAAGGTTTTGTTTGACATAACCTTTGTTATCTGAATAGTTTGACATACACGACTAACAAGGTTGACTTTTAAAAAATAAGTGTTTAGTGTACACCTCATGAGGATGCATACATGAATATGAATACTCTTTTTCATTTTTCTCTCATTCTCTCTCTCATAATTATCTCTCTCTCTTAACCCCACTTCCCCTCTTTATTAAAAATGAAAAATATAATCAAGAGATAGATACAAAGTGATAACATGGGGTGAGAGAATCCAATTAAGTGTATACATACTAAACTGAAGAGAGAGATACGAGTGATGTGTTAGGAAGAGAGAGATAGAGACGAAACGAGGTGTTGAAGTTATGCATAAAAAAGTGGAATGTTCTATCATGATCTAATAGTAAGACGGTGTAATATCATATCCAAGATCGGTTGGGCCATATGTTGTCAAATTAAATGAGATAATACTTCGAAATTAGTTTATGTATAAGTGGCGGACAATCGAATGGGGAGTCATGTCGCAACAATAAAGTTGTTGTCGTGTCACTGAAAGGTCGCGAGTTTAAGACCTAGAAACAACATTTTGCGTAAGAAATAGAGTAAGACGATGTACAATACACCAAAATGGTGGGACCTCTTCCCAGATCCTATGCATGCAAGAGCTTTAGTGCACCAGGCTATAAGTGGGGGACAATCCACATCTTACTAGGGGTAGACAACGGGCGGGCTCAGGCCCAATAGCTCAACCTAACTGAACTCGCGGGTGAAGACATTATCTAAAGACTAAGTTTGATATGTTCGATTTCGAAGGGGTCATGAGTTAGCGGGTCATGTAATACAGGGTTTTCCCAAACAAGAAAAGCAAAACTACTACAATCCTTTATTATATGCGGGCGGGTTTGGTTACCCGCGATTTACAACTCTCTACCCGAACCCGCCCGAAACAACCTAGTTCAAACTGGAATTTAAAACTGATGGCCCGTAGCCCTTTGCATCCCCCCGTTTCACTCAATTTTTCCGTTTTTTTTTCGAGGTTGACCAAGTCTTAGGTTTTGTCCAACCTTACATCTTAGAGATTTCAATTACTTACTTTTTGTATGAGTTTGATTTGTTGCTTGAGTTTGATGAATTTTGACGGATGCCGATTTGTTTAAAAACCTGTAGTTTAAAAATCTATATGTTATAAAAAATAAAAATAGATTTTAATAAAGGCTGGAATTATTAATTAATTCTAAAACCCTAAAATGTTGGCGTCGTACTGCTGAACTGCCTGAACCCACTTGAGGTTTTCCTCATTACATTGATTTCTTCTCTTTCGGATTTTCCTTCTCCTCTCTCCTCTAATTTGATATAATTTTTCAAAGAATTCATCAATGGCTTATAGACGCTGCCTCTTACAAAGAGGAAAAAACCTCATAGATCGAAGATGCAACCCTTCTTTCACCTACGTTCTCCATAGCGACGATGAAGGTAAACAACAACGGGACCATCCAGATTCAGCAAGAAGAATCAGCAATAGCTTTACCCAAACAAGGTCCTTTGGATTTGGAAACTCTCTTAATGGATCAATTGGGGTTTTCTCTTCTTCTCCATCCGCATTCGCTGGATATAATAATTTCTGTAGAAATATGTCCACGACGCCGGATCAGGGTTTCGATAAGATCACCGAATTGACTACTGATGTAGCTCATGTTCTCTCCGACACGGCCGTCGATGCTGTATCTTCTCAGGCTGCTCCCGTTGTCAGTGAAGTTGCCATTGCTGCTGCTGATTCATTTTTGCCTGTTCAAGTCTTGCAGTATTTCATTGATGCTGTTCATACCTACACTGGCCTTAACTGGTCAGTCATTCACTCATTTATCACTTCTTGTTTGTGTCCGCCAGGGCTTTTTACCTTATTGCTCCTCCTTTGTATCAGGTGGTCGGCCATAATTGTAACAACTCTCTTGATTCGAACCGCAACTGTCCCACTCTTAATAAATCAACTCAAGACTACTTCTAAGCTTACTGTATGTTCTGCTGCTGCTTTGCTTTCACACCTCCTTCTCCTTTTCATACCTGTTTCTTGCTTTCATGCCTGTTGCATTGCAGATCATGAGGCCTCGCTTGGAAGAGTTAAAGGCAGAGATGGATGGGAAGGTAATGCTGCTCTACTTCATCCATTCATTTTTTAATACCATTCATAGCAGATACAATGCTTTGCTATTATATTGTTCTGTATGTAAGTTAAGAAGCATGAGCCTTATATCTTCAAGTTTTAGTATGTAAGATCGGCGATGTTGTATGGGATAGAGTGTTGGGCGGTAAAGAATCAACATGAAAATAAATTAAGCGTAGCAGAGATGAGATGTTGCGTTGGATGTGTGGTAAGACTAGGCAAGATAGAATTAGAAATGACAACATTAGATGGAGAGAGAGTTGGGGTATCACCTATAGTAGAAAAGATGGTAGAAACTATACTTAGGTGGTTTGGGCATGTAAAGAGAAGACATGTGGACGATGTAGTAAGGATAGTAGATCATATGGAGGGGAGGCAAATCGCTAGAGCTAGGGGAAGACCTAAAAAAACTATCAAGAAGGATTTAGCGATCAATTAGTTGGAGAAAGACATGGTTTTTGATAAAACACTATGACGTTGTTTGATTCATGTAGCCGACCCCACTTAATAGGATAAGGCTTGTTTATTGTTGTTTTTAGTTCACCAGTGAAGTGTCTTGCCTGATTAAAAAAGCTTTAGCTCGAGGGAGCTTTAGTATATATAAAGTATATCAAAAAATCATTGATATTATTTTAGAGTATCTTGGTTTATCTTTTATGATCATTTTCTAATCTCGTCTATTCGAGTATTTTAAATTATCTCCTAGGTAGTATCAGTTTAATATTACTGTTTATTATTGTGATTTGTTTATTATTTTCGTATTTATTTAGGATTAGGAGTCATATATCCATATAATTAGGAATCAGTGTTTAATCTGTTGAATCATTTTAATATCCAGTTATTATAAATAATCTGAAGCTCTTATTATATATCTCCTCCTTTTTATCTAAAATGAACAACTCCGACAGAAACCATCAAAAATATTTTCATTTTAAATAAGTGATTTTTCGATGAAATAATCTAACAAACTGGTTCTTTGACATATTGGAGAAACGTATTTAAGTTTTTTATTTTCTTACATGCATGTTATATGTAATTATATCAAAGACAATTTCTCTCTAATCACAATAAGATCCATTTTTCAGTCATTTGATCCCCAGGCTGTTGCTGAAGGTCAGGAGAAAATGAAAGAGCTATTCAAAGAGTAAGCCATTTCATTATTTATTCAATGCACAACTGCTAATAGTCAAGTTCAATCTCCAAGTTTAGTGTAATTACTGCATTCAGCGATACAATGTATCAGCGGAGTAATCTTTGTGGTGACTTGAGATGGCCATAACTTAAATCATAACATTCAATGTTCATTGTCACTACTTATTTTTTGAAACGGCCAATTAATGTCAGTAATTAGTTGTTATGTTAATATTTTATCTTTCATTGGGTTTGAACCCGGGTCCTCCAACTCCTTTAACTCTTAGCTCAAACTAGTTGAACTACTCAACCTCCACCCCTCTCCTGTTCAGCGTCACTACTATTTTGCCACATTTTGATTATGCTGTTTTCATTATATTGAAAATGGTGCTTTCTGTAAACAATCAAATGAATTAGATATTTTAATATTTCTTTTGGCTAGACGTGTGATCTATATAGTTGATTGAAGGTTTGTTATGATTAATATATAAGAAATATGATGATTGATTTGTGGCTCTAAGGAACCTTTATTTTAAGTATTAAATCAAATATCATGGGTTTTTTGTTTCACTAGATTTCCTTTTCTTTTGCTGGTTTCATTAATGCAGATATGGCGTGACTCCTTTTTCGCCATTGAAGGGACTCCTTATTCAAGGTCCTGTCTTCATTAGTTTTTTTCTTGCGGTAAGCTAACTTTGCCTTGATATTCCCCCTACCTGTAGAAGTCTGAGGAGCCTTTAAATTCGTTTCTGCCGATTCACAATTTTATTTTATTTTCTTTGGTGGTAGATAACAAACATGGCTGAAAAAATGCCATCATTCAAGCATGGTGGAGCTTTCTGGTTTACTGATCTCACAACTCCAGATGCCTCATACATTTTTCCAGTTTTGACTGCATTGTCATTCTTAGTAGTAGTAGAGGTGAGCACTTCATTTTCTGAAAACCTTTTTTTCTCTACTATCTTTCTAGTTTGTCCTTCTGAGTTCTCGTATGAAAGTTTGTGTGGTCTTGCATTATATTTTTGAATTTTATTTAGTGTTTGCCAATATCAGCCACTTCATATGACAAGAGAACAGTTTAAAATTGAGATGACAAGAGTGGTCTTATAATATCTGTTATATTTTGATTTCCCATTAAGATCAATTGGTTTTATATTCTTCTTCAGTGTAATATGCAAGAAGGAATGGAAGGAAATCCTATGGGTGACACCATGAAAAAATTCTCGAGGGTTCTTGCTTTTCTTTCAGTTCCTTTCACCATGAGTTTTCCAAAGGTAAACTTCCCTAACTGGGCCTTCTTTTTGTCTTGAAAGGACATGTTACGATGGTAAGCTCTTTGAGGCTATGTGATTTGACTAGCAGCTTTGTAAGTATAATGACATCCATAAAATAATAATCAGCTCTGTGTTGTGTATATTTAACGCATGTAAACTAGATTAGGCATGCAAAGCTGAAAATATTGTATGTATTTACCTCTACTGACCTAGCAGTATCAGGGTGATATCATAACTGTGTTGTGTATATTTAACGCATGTAAACTAGATTAGGCATGCAAAGCTGAAAATATTGTATGTATTTTTACCTCTACTGACCTAGCAGTATCAGGGTGATATCATAATTAAGCACTGGAGAAAATTTAAAGAGCAAAACACAATCACAGGGGTTGTCTAGGATTCAAGAGACCTAGTTCTCTCCCATCCTATGAAGCACGGACACAGACATGGACACCCGATAAAATTTTGAGAAAATGACATAATTTAATGTAATCACAAGTGTTGGTGTCGGACATCAGGACACAGCTTCAATCAGAAGTGTCGGTGCAATAGAGCTCCCATCAATTCCCCTTCCACAAGTTTACACTTCCCTAATTGCTTCCACTTAACTCAATTGCCCCATACTACACTCCTTCCTTTCCTAAAGTTCAACCTTAGGTCTTTGGTCATCTGACATGTATATTATATCAGAGGTAAGTTTGTATGGAAAAATGATATATTTTTTATCATGATGTGTTTAACTTTTATTTCGAAGGATTAAGTTGAGACAGAATGGTATATGTTTAACTTGTTTAGCCTCCTTATCACTCCGCTCCTTAACTCCTCCACCCCAATCACCCAACCAATTTTTATATCCCCTTCAATTTTTTAAACTTGTTGGGAAACCTGGAGAATGTTATCTACTGACTTGAAACACAATAACATTCTATTCCAGTGAGGAAACTTCGGCTTTGTTTGCGAGTTTGGAGGGGAAGGCTTAGGAGAAAAGGAATGAGCAAGTGGAAGAAATAGAGGAAAATGGAAGGGGAGGGCTTTGGGGGGGTTAACTTTTCTTCATAATACAAAACCCTCTTCATTTGGGGAACTCAAAAATTGTATTAAAGGAGGGTTTGTATGGATTTTTCACATTTAATCTATGTTGTTATAATAGTTTTAAAGTTAAAAATATAGTAATCATATGCATTAATTTATCATTCTCTAAAAAACCACTCTTTTAAAAAATTTGAAAGATTTTTCCATTTTCCCTCATATTTTCCACCCCTCCAAACCTTCCCTTCCTCTCCCCTCCAAACTCCCAAACAAAGCCTTAGGGTCTGTTTTGGAGGGGAAGGCTTTGGAGGGCTAAGTATATACCTTGATATATATTTAGGGGGCCAAAATTGCAACATTTGCAAAATTACAGTTTTGGCCCCCCAGTCAATAGCGATCACTTTGAGCAACATTCCCACGTGTGCGTTGACTGAGTCAAAATTGGCCTGGGGGGCCAAAACTGCAAAAGGGGCTAAACATAGGGGGCTCAAAAGTAGTTATTTTTATTAGGGGGCCAAAATCACAACATTTGGATACTTAGGGGGCCAAAACCGTAATTAAGCCTATTTAATAAAAACTTAAAAAAACATCATGATTAATGATCATATAATAGTTCATTCACACTTAATTGATTTAAAAAATCATTTTGTAGTGTCTGTAATTT